>ENA-OPYH01000867-OPYH01000867.1-human-gut-metagenome-genome-assembly--contig:-NODE-867-length-18770-cov-3.721881_pt1 | contig 18770 bp, 10 predicted proteins | sample MGYA00241254_ERZ501488 | MGnify/ENA primary metagenome ERZ501488 (study PRJEB25962, sample SAMEA2042660) | human gut metagenome | biome: human gut; feature: human-associated habitat; material: faeces...
ATAGTCAGGAAGAAGCGTATGTGTGGCCGGAGGAACCGGTTTTACGGGAGCAGCTGGAGTGGTTTCAGGATCAGAAGCTGGCGTTGATGGTGCACTGGGGAGTGTACAATCAGCTTGGCATGGTGGCGAGCTGGGCACTTAGTGATGAGGATGCGGAGTGGTCCAGAAAGACGGTAGACTGGACGGATGACGGGGAGGGTTTTAAGAGGCAGTATCGGGCATTAAACCGTGCGTTTGATCCGGTGGCTTTTCAGCCGGAGGAATGGGCGCAGATGGCAGAGGACTGCGGATTCCGTTATCTTCTTCTGACCACAAAGCATCACGACGGATTCTGCCTCTGGGACACCAAATATACAGATTATAAAACAACTGCAGAGGACTGCCCGTTCCATGAACATAAAAATGCGGATATCGTAAAATCCATGTTTGATGCATTCCGTGCAAAAGGCATCGGCATCGGTGCTTATTTTTCCAAAGCCGACTGGCACTGCCCGGACTACTGGAATGAAGATCTGAGAAAAGATGGTCTGACATCCCGCGGACCTTCCTACGATCCGAAGGAATATCCCAAGGTGTGGAACCGTTTTAAAGAATATACAAAAAATCAGGTTCTGGAGCTCTGTGAGAATTACGGTAAGCTGGATATTCTCTGGTTCGACGCGGGCTGGGTCTCTGAGAGCAACGGCCAGGATATTGAGCTTGGAAAGATCGTTGAGGAAGCACGTAAGATTCAGCCGTGGATTCTCTCCGTTGACCGTACAATCGGCGGTGCTTACGAAAACTACGTGACACCGGAGCTCTGCATTCCGGAAGAACCGCTGAACGTTCCGTGGGAAAGCTGCCTTACCCTCGGCGTTGACTTTACGTACGAATACGGCGACCATTATAAATCTCCGCGTGAGCTTGTCGGCATGCTTGTCAACATCGTTGCCAAAGGCGGCAACATGGCACTGAACGTCAGCCCACAGCCAGACGGCCGCATCCCGGTCGATGCCTGGGACAGCCTGAACGGTTTTGGCCAGTGGATGAAAACTTTCGGCGATGCTATCTACGGAACCCGCGTCTGCGCGCCGTACCAGAGCGGAACCCTTTCGTTCACACAGAAAGGAGATTCCGTCTATGTGTTCCGACTGTATCCGACGGTACAGGAATCGGTAGAGGCGGAAATTTTCGTACCGTATACCGAGGCGAAAATTTCAGAGATCTGTATGGTGGAAAATGGTGAAACTGTTGCGTTTAAAGAAGTTGAAGGCGGCCTTTGCATAACTGTCCCGGCAGGATACAGACGTGGCTCCGCACCGATTGCGTTGGTGTTTGAGATGAAGAAAGAGCGGTAAATTTTTAATAATCGAAAAGGGCTGTACAGTGTGACTGTTCAGCCCTTTTCATAATTATTAAGATACCTTGGAAAAACCTGTTACTTTTTACAATTTAAAATTTGCTTTTCATTAGAGCGTGTCTGAAAAGGCTTGATGTATCCCAAACAAAGGGGTTCTGATTTCAAATCAGCGACTTATATGTTCTGTTCTCACCCTACTGTTTATCAGATTTTCCTTAATGTTTATCTTATTTTTTTTGTATTTTTATCACCGATTCGGCAGATGGATTAATTTTCACCAGGATACCCTCTTCCAACTCCAGATAACCTTCCGTGAAATACAGACCTTCTCTCGCAGTCACTTTTGTTAATGTTCTTCCGTTTACGATAGCTTCTGTATTTTTCCAATGAATTCCCGCCAGCATTACATAAAGCTCTGCTGTTCTTCCTGAAATTTGGAGCTGTATAGTTTCGCCATTTTTTTCCATGCCACAACATGTTTTGGCACCGGATCTCTCATACAATGTTTCTTTTACGATACTGTCATTCTGCGGCACCACGGCCAAAATCATTTCGGTTTCCGATTCGCTCATACTTTCTCCAAGTTTCAGACTTTCATTCAGTCGAAGTGGAAGAAAACTTCCTTCTCGAATGTACACCGGTATTTTATCAATTGGCACCTCAACGCTCCTCTGCACCGGACCGGAAATTTCATCATTTAAATTCCACAGACTAATCCACCGTCCCTTAGGAAAATAAATTTCCCGCTCTTCTGTTTCGTCAGAAACCGGCGCAACCAGAAGATTTTCTCCGAAAAGATATTCGTCCCACACCTTTGTTGCTTCCTGATCTTCTGGATATATCATCGCAAGCGGACGCATCATCGGTATTCCCAATTTATGAGCTTCTGCTGCTACACTTACAATATATGGACGAAGATTTTCCCGCAGCCACGCATAATAACGATAAACTTTCACTGTAAAAGCATCGTATTCCCACGGCTCTCTCGGCTCCGTTCCATGGAAACGCATCAATGGACAAAATGCAGCATACTCTGTCCACCGGAGATATGTTTCCTGATCTGGGAATCCATCATAACCTCCCGCATCAACACCCCAGAATGGAAGTCCAGAAGCAGCTGCTGAAAGACCTCCCGCAATCGCATATTTCAGTCCCTGGAAGCTGGTCAGCTGATCCCCGCCGAACTGACACGCAAAGTGTTGAGATCCGGGTGCAGCGCCTCTTGTATAAAGAACATGGTCATCTCCATATTTTTGTTCAAATAACTCTCTATAATTTTTCGCATACTGATAGGCATACGCGTTATGCATCTCATCGCCGCGTCTTCCATCATAAAAAACTGCCTCGTCCGGTACAACATCTCCAAAGTCAACCATACTTCCACGAATACCTGCATCCATACGATCCTTCCACTGTGCTGCCAGAAGCTCTTTCGCACGCGGATGGGAGAAATCGATATACACCGGAAGTTTTTCTTCCTCATCATTTTTATTTCTCGTAATCGGAAGCTCCTCCTTCGGGCATTCCGGCAACAATTCCTGCGCCAATTCCTGCGTCATATTAGGGAACTGCCAGGAAAACACCTTGAATCCATGACGTTCTCCAAACGATACAACTTTGTATAATTCCTCTTTTTTATATTCTCCAAAAAAGGTAGCTCCTGCTCCTTCTGCATAAAAGCCGGAATGCGGAATATCGAGTTCATGGAACTTTTTCATTGCCGCCATCTGCTCCAGCGCAATATCCTGTAACGGACCGTTTCTCCATCTTCCGCCGCCACCGCCAGCCCATGGTTCAAATACCCATTCCGGTGGGAAAATCGGAAGCCCTGTGAGCGTTCCGTAAGCAGTCAGCGCCTCACGCGGTGTTCCGCTCCAAATATAAAAATCAAAAACATCTCCAAGTGCTTCCACCGAAAGATAGTCTTGCACAGCATCTCCCACATCCATCCGCATCCGATATGAAGTATTTGCAAAAAAGCTGAAACCATCACTTGTGTGTACCAATGGAATGTTTTTATACGCCTGGTTTCCAATGGATGCAAGACATCCCTCACAAGCATCTCTCTGCCACAGTGCAACGGTTTTTCCATACTGGTTCACGCTGTCAAAACGTTCTCCAAATCCATAAATGGCACTGTTTTCCCGAATTGAAAATCGAATTCGTGAAGCCGAAACACTTTCCTTTTCAAATATAAACGAAATATTTTTCAGATTTGTGATTGCTTTTCTATCAATAGAAATTTCCAGTGTTTCTTTCTGGAGTATCATCTCATGCTCTTTGCTTCTGATTATATATGCATGCTCTGATTCTTCCACAGAAAATGCTTCCGGCTGTCCATCAAAGAAGCCTTTCTTTCCAGAGACCATTCGGAAACCACCGACCACAGGATAAATCATGAGCTCCCATGTTCTCTCTTTTGATTCAACACAAATCGTTACATGATCTTTTGTTTCCAGAACATGTCCAATTTCACTACATGATGTCCATTTTTCCAGATCCTGGTTTCCAAAGCTGTGATCCGCATACCACCATGCACTGCAAGTTCTTAAAAACGTAAGATAACGATCCAGCTCAGCAGCTGCTTCCTCCCATCGGTTTTCTCTTAACCGCTCATTCACTAAACGCTTTTCTACCCATGGGTCCATAGGCTTCCATGGATTTGCAACTTCCTGGTTAAAGAAAAAGTCAAAGCCCTCCAATGTCAGACTGTCCTGCCAGCGCTGTGCAATTCGGATTCTATCTGTCAGATTTTCTCTCGTTGTTGGTTCCACACTCTTTTGTAGCTGATAAATTTCCCTCCGTTCTTCCGTACTAGTTTTTTCCAACACTCCTGGTCTCTGCCAGTGGCAAATTCCGGACGGCATGACAAATACAATGCCGTTCTCCGTTTTTGTTTCCCCCTTTTCTCCAAAAGATACCTCAAGAAAAGTCTCTGGATCATATTCAAATCGATCCGAATAATTCACATTCAGATCTAATGGTGTTGGGCAGAGAATTTCACTTGACTGATGTTTTTTTCGATAGACTTGAAGATCAAAAGACTTCTCTTTCTCCGGCTTTCCGCCAAAAAGCATCCACGGTATTGCAAATAAAGCGTACCATCTGTCCTGCAGAATATCTACTGTTACAGAATACTGCTCTTTCGAAATCGCCGTTTTTTCTCCCTGGTCTTTTCCCTCTCCCAGATATGCCTGATCTCCGCTAAGATATGTCATTCCTTTTTCTACAAAAGCACTGTTGCTGCCATCCCGTTTTGCTGTGAAAACCGCAAAATCTCTTCTTGAAAACTCTTTTCCTGAAAGTGCAACTTCTACTTGATCTTTTCGTTTTACTGTTAACTCTGTAACGGTATTTTCCTCTTTCAAGATATGATGAGCTTTTTCTTCCATGTTTTCAAACAAAACAAACAGTTTTTCTGCTGTATACAGAAACTTACATCTTGTTGGTGTAACAGAGGACGGATTTCCCCCCGCGCGGAAAAAATCCTGTATCGTAGTCGCTTCTCCCCACTCCACAGAATCATATCTCAGATTCTCTGTTTTCTGTTCTTTTCCCAGAACAATTGATGAAACCCCAAATTTCAGTTTCCCCATAAAGAACTCCTTTCCCGCAGTTTTTTCAACTGCAGATTTCTTCTATTATTTCTCCATTTTTTCTGCACACAATGTAAAAATTTCCCTTTGAAATCAAAATTGATCTAGCGTTTTCGACTGTAATCTCTACTGTGTCATCACTGTCATTTACAAAAATTTCTATTATCTCCGTTTCATTTTCACGCGCAAAACCATATACGCGTCCATCTGCCAAAACTGTTGTAAACGAACCGTTTCGTATGGCAGAATGTTTTTTTCGAAACTGAATCAGTCTCTGATAAAAACGGAAACTCTCTTTTTCTCCCGGATTTTCTTGCCACGTCATACACTTTCGACAGTCCGGATCATTTTCTCCGTCAATTCCTGCTTCGTCCCCATAATAAATGGACGGCGAACCCGGAAACATCATCTGCACAACAACACCAAGTTTAAAGGAATCTAACCGATGACTACAACTGTTGATAAAACGCTTGGTATCATGTGTGTCCAATGCATTAAACATAGCCATATTAGTTTCATCAGGATGTCGCGACAATGCAGTTTCCAACCGATGGCCAAATGTTTCGGCGTTAATACTCCGTTCTGCAAAAAAGTCCAGCATTGCCTGGCGGAAAGAATAATTCATAATACTGTCCATTTCACATCCGTTCAGCAGTCGTTTTCCCTCTGCCCATGTTTCACCAATCAGAACAAGTTCCGGGTTCAAGCGTTTGAGTCGATCTCTGATTTTGAGAACAAAATTCTCATCAATTTCATCAATCACATCAAAGCGATATCCATCCACTTGTACTTCCCGTACCCAGTATTCCAGTACATTCAAAAGATACTCCTGTACCTTCTCGTTTCCTGTATTCAGTTTTGGCATGCCAGCAAATCCAAAAAAACATTCATAACAGTCTGCCTCTTCCCTTACCGGAAAACGAGTAATATGATACCAGCTCTGATACTCTGATTTTTCTTGCTTTTTTAAAAGATCAGCAAATGCAAAAAAATCTGTTCCAGTATGATTAAACACAGCATCTAAAATAACCCTTATGTTTTTTTCATGTGCTTCTTTGACCAGAACTCGCAGATCTTCATTGATTCCAAAATGAGGATCTACTTTATAGTAATCCGTCGTATCGTATTTATGATTTGAAGGAGACGTAAACACCGGGTTCAAATAAATACATTCTACTCCAAGCTCTGCCAGATAGCTAAGCGATTTTCGGATTCCATCCAGATTTCCGCCCATAAAGTTGGAAGCTGTCGGTTTACTTCCCCACGCCACACAATCCTCCGGCGCATAAGACGGATTTCCTTTGCGGAAGCGCTCTGGAAATATCTGATAGTAAATCGTTCCTTGACTCCATTTGGGTGGCATATACTCTACAGTACACTTATTGGCATATGCATATTCGAAAAAGCCGGAATCCGGACATTTTTCAACTGTTCCCCACGCATTATACCAACGCGTATCCCCGTTTTTTCCCGTCACTCGAAAATAATATTGAAGATATCTCGCCGGCTTTTGAAAAGAAACCACTGCCGTATATACAACCGATGTTCCTAAATGGTACTGCTCTGACATTCTTTCTTCTTTCGTTGTTTCTTCTCTGTGATTCTTATGAAAATAAACCAACGTACACGTTTCTATGTCCCCACTCGCTGCCCGGAAAGAAAATCTCAGATGAAACCGATCCGGTGCATAAATTTCCGGGTACATCCCGCTGTGATAAAAAGCAGCCAGATTCATACTAACTCCTTTCCGAAAGTTTCAGTACCCGGCATCCATGTGGCGGAAGCATGGTATGAAAGCTCTTCATTTCTCCGAGATCTTCATGCATCCAAAGATCCCTGACACTGGCGGCTCTGCACAACAACACTTGTTTAAAATCAATCTCTACTTCTTTTTCTTCTGCATCTCTATTAAATACGGAAAGAATAATCTCTCCTGTTGCTTCTTTTCCAATCCAGATGGTACTGTCCGGATTGTTGGTATCCGTTGACAATGGGAAGGATAAAATTTCTTTTTTATTCAACGCAAGAAGTTCCTCATTCTGATAAATCCATGCCCGATCTTTGATCGTATCATACTGATCTGCGATATCCAGCGGCGCTCCCGCAATCAGTTCCAGCGATACAGCCGATTTGCACTCCTCATCATTTGCAAAGGTATTCAGGCGAAGCATATCCGCATCCATGATCATGTTGTGGTCAGCAAAAATTTTTGACCAGTAAATCAGGCCTTCAAATGCTGTCGTGCACTGAGACCAATAATCAAAATGCAGTCCTCTGTTTCGATCACTAAAAGTATCCCAGCCTCCCGTACCGGAGTCTTCGTTAATACGCGCCATCTGTCCCATGCCAAACTCATTCTCACCATTGTTTTTCAAATGCGGCATAACAAGACTGATCATTATCTGATCCCCTGCTGCTTCCTTGATCCATTCGAGAACTTTTCGGTAATTTGCTGATCCATGATTTCTGCCAATCTGCTTTCCTTTATCCATTCCATCTTCGTACCAGGAAAGAAAATCAATTCGTAAAAAAGCTACATGGCAGTCAATAAAATACTTTACATATCCTTGCACATACTCTTTTGCTCCAGAACGATCTACATCCACCCAATACAATGCTCGATCTTCTCCATTTGGATAAGAAAAACGATCCCCCGTTATTTTTTTCTCATTTTCTCCATTATAAACATACGACAAATCTGTAATTTCTCGCACCGGAATATTTGTTCCTTTGACCAAAATTTCTTTGTTCTTTACCGCTGCCGGGCTGATCCAGGTCGGATTGTAGTAAACGCCGAGAGCCATTCCTCTCTCATTCAGATAGTCTGCCCAATATTTCCAATCATGTTTCCATGAATCATGATGACGAGTTAGATATCCATTTTCATTGATGCAGAAAGAATCCTCGATCCATCCATCTGTGCATACCATCTCGTATCCATATGGAACAAATTCCTTTGCTACCCAATCAATATTTTCTTTGAACCGTTCTTCTGGCATAAAAGTATTTTCAGTAAACTGTTTCTCATAGGTACACCAGTAAAGGGGTCCTGTTTTTTTATCTAATTTCAATCTCATGTAAAAACCCTCCTGTTTTTTTACCTACGCTCAGAATCCTATTCCAAACGCAGATATATAACAGAAAACACCAATAATTTGTCCAATTCAAATATAATTTCCTGTCTTTGATCATCCCCTAGTTTTACTTTATAATACACTTCTTCTGGCTCCTGAATTTCACCGTCCGGTGTCACAACGTATATTTGTTTCTTTTCTCCCGGAAGTTTTGCCTTCACTTTTATCTTTTCTACACGCTGTGGGAATTCCTCATGTGTTCTATTCCAGTTCATGTCCGAAATTCCCGTAAAATTCACACATCGTATTGAAAATTCTCGTCCTCTCTTATAAATTTGAATCCATACCTTTCCTGCTTCCGGATACGGTGACCAATCAACATTTTCGAATATAAATTCTGAGTTGATTCCTCCTGCATACTGCATCGTCAGATCCGTCCAACTTTCCGGAAATAAAAGTCCGCCGTACGCGGTAATAAAATCATAATATTTTTTCAATGTTTTTCGGAACGAATGTTCCCCAATTCTGCAGTTGTCCGGATAATATGCCTCTGTCAGAACACTTCCTTCCTCGCCCAATAGAAGATGGTATCCGCCAGAAGCGAAAATTGTTGCCATTGCAAGCTGCGCTGTAGATCCCTTCAGATTTCTTTCTGGTTCTGTTTTAAACGGATTCAAATACGCTGCCAGAATCACCCTCTTCTCATCTTTTGTTTCCCGAGCATGCGCAATCAAACGATATAGATCTCTATAAGTATCATTCGGCGACCAGACCTCTATATAAATACAATCTTCGCGACTCTTTTTTACCGAATCTACCGGCCAGTTATTTACTGCATTAAAAATGAACTGTTTTTCCGGGTATTTTTCTTTTGTTTCATTGATCAAATCACCAAAATCATCTGCCAGATCTCGAATGACATATTTTCCATTTTCCAGAATTAATGCCTCTTTCGGATCTCCGTATTGATCCATATGTACGCCATCAAAACCTTTTTCCAGCGCTTTTCCATATTCCTGTAAAATCCGTTTTCTCCACGCCGTTCCCCTGTGAATATCCATCAACCATATTTTGTCAATGAAAATCATTGGTTCTCCATTATCGTACCGATAGATACATTCCGGATGTTCTTCCTGAAATGATTCTGCACCGTAAACAGCGCCATATGCTATTGCCTTGGCACCGCAAGCGTGCACTCCTTCGATTTTTTTCGCAACAGCAGTCATCGAACCTTTTCTTCCCATGATATCTGTATAAATATCACTCTCCGGATAAAACTCATCATGGCGGTACATCCAGTCATAAAACTGAATCACATTCAAGTGCATTTCCCTGAAAAATTCCTGATACTCTTCTTTTTGTTTATCTTCCTCAGAAAAACTGCTAAGAAATCCATATCTTGGAGCTTCTGTCCAGCAATTCACAACATCAAATGCCGTGTAACAGCTCCCTAGTTTTTCAGTCTTTTGAAAGAATTCTATTTTTACCAGATATCCACCCGTTTTTTCTGAAATGCTTTCCGCAAGTGGAATATACACTCCTTGTTCCAGGGTACATTCCATTTTCAGATTTTCTCCCTGATACGTAAACAACGAAACTTTCACGTGATTTGCTTTCGTCGGCCCTGTTTTTTTTATTTCCAGCCAGACTCTTTCCCCAATTTCATACTGCGTTTTATTAGGTATTACATAAAACCCTGTATTTTCCATCTTCCACCCTCTCTTTCCATGAAATGTTTCGTTTGTTTTTGAGAAAGTCCCCTCTTCGAAATTAAACCGAAGACGGGGCTTTCTCTCAAGAATCTTCGCAGGGATCACTTCGTCATTTTGATACTATTGTTCTTTGTAAACTACATGAATTTCTGTTTTTTCCAATTTCGGAACACTGACAATAACTGCTGTATCCTCTCTCCAATACCAACCGGAACCATAATTCAACGCATTCAAGGACGCACCTTCTGAAAGAGAAATTCCATTCAACTCCAGACTTTCTGGCTTTCTGTCAAAACCAAGAAGAACAATAAATTCTGTCTCGGATGCATGGCGAAGCATAAAGAAATCTTCACCCGTTTGGCCCAAAATATTGTATTCAATTTCTTTTCCATCCGCATACCGTTTGCCTGAGGTTTCATTTAAAGCTCGGCTCATAAGAACTGTATTCTTTTTTTCATATGTCATGCTTTGTCCAAGCTGCAATTCTCCATTCATAACAGACAGAATGCACGCTCCTTCCCGAATATAAACAGGAATTTTGTCAATTGGAACATCCACCTGAAGAATTCGGTTTCCACCAACCATCTTTCTGAAATCCAACAAATTGATCCATCTTCCTGCTGGGAAGTAAATTCTTCTCTGTTCCCCTTCTTGATGAACCGGAGCAGCTAACAGATCTGAACCATAAAAATATTCATCTTCCCAATAGACAGCCTCTTTATCCTTAGGAAATACCATTGGCAACGGTCTCATCATTGGTATGCCTGTTTTATGCGCCTCTTCCGCTGTATGAACCGAATATTTCAGAAGATTTTCTCTTAGCCATGCATAAAATTTATAAACAGATACTGCATATCGACTGTAAACCCACGGCTCTCTTGGGGTCACTCCATGGAAACGCATAATCGGTGAGAAAGCTGCAAATTCCGTCCAACGGAGATACGTTTCTTCATCTGCAAATCCTGAATAACCTCCTGCATCAACACCCCAGAATGGTAAACCGGAAGCCGCCAGTGTCAGGCCTCCATTCATTGCATAAGTCAGACCTCTAAAACTTGAAAGCTGGTCCCCACCAAACTGGCAGGAATACTTTTGAACACCCGCTGCCGCAGATCTTGAAAACAGCACGTGATCCTCTCCTTTATATTTTTCAAAGAGTTTTCGATACGCTTTTGTATAATCCAGTGCGTAAGCGTTGTGCATTTCATCTCCCGTACGACCATCGTAAAACACTGCTTCATCTGGAATGATTTCTCCAAAATCCACCATAGTTCCATCAAAACCTGCATCCATTCGATCATGCCATTGGTTTTCCAGAAGTTCCTCTGCTCTTGGATGTGAAAAATCAATAGCACATGGAAGAACTTTTTCTCCATGATAACCCGGCGTTCTTGTAATTGGCAGATCTTCTTCCGCACAGTTCGGCAGAAGTTCCTTTGCCTGCTCCATATCCAGATGTGAAAACTGCCACGAAAAAACCCGCATCTTCTGTTGTTTTGTAAACGCAGCAATCTTATAAATTTCTTCTTTGTTGTAATGGTCTTCCCATTTCCAACCAGCACCCTCTGCATACAGGCCAGAATGTGGGATATCAAGATTTTTAAACTTCCGTACAACACCTTCCATCTCCTGGATTACATCGTGCGTCGGTCCGTCCATCCATCTGCCTACCCCACCGCCGGCCCACGGTTCAAACACCCACGCAGGCGGAAGCAGCGGTTTTCCGGTTAAGGCTGTATATTCCTCCATGTTTTCTAAGACGCTTCCCGTAAAAACATAAATATCTGCTTTGGGTCCTGCTGTTGTGATTCGAAGCCCTTTACTGACTCTTCCAATATCTGCTCTAATTCTGTAAAAACTGTTAATAAACAAAGAGTAACCTTTTGTAGAGTGTAAAAATGATACATTTTTGTAGGACTGATTTCCAATAGAACAATTACAACCTTCAAATGCATCTCTGTGCCACAAAGAAAGTACCCGACCTCTCTGGTTTACAGCATCAAATCGTTCGCCGAATCCATACACCATTTCTCTTTCCTGAAGTGGTTGGCACACATCGAAACCTTTGCTTCCTGCATAATCATAGAGCTTGAAGTTATCTGCATCCAATACAAATTTTTCATCTGCACAGATTTTCCAATCATCTCCCGCTGTAATCACAATCACAGAATGTGCTGTTTTGATCTGATATTCTCCCTCTATTTCTGAAAATGTATACGAAACTGCTTCGCTGTCAAAATCTCCTTTTTCTCTTGTATAAAAGCGAAAACCACGATTCTGTGGAATCAATACGGCATCGCAGGTGTTCAAACCATATTCGTACTTTAATACGATCTTATTCCCCTGATCTGAAACAGATTTCAGATGTGTGAATCCAATCCAGTTGTCTTCGTCTGCATCTCCAAGTGTGTGATCTGCATACCACCATGCCGTGAGCGTTCGGAAATAGCCAATCAAGACATCCAGTTCTCTGCAGGCTGTCGCAGTATCTCCTTTTCGAAGTGCTTCGTTGCAGAGACGTCTCTGTACCCAAGGATCCACTTTATCAAAAGAGTTTTCACATCTTGCATTTGGGAAGAAATCCATTCCTTCCAACATTAACACATCCTGCCATCTTTGTACGGTTATAATCCGATCTGGCAATTCATCCGGTGTTGTCGATGTCAGCGATTTCTGCAAATGCATAATCTCAGCCCGCTCATTTATAGATGGCCATTCCAGTGTCGCCGGCCGCTGCCAATGCATCGTTCCATCCGGTAGGATCACGCAAGCACTGTTGGAATAGATAACCTGCGGTGTTCCTCCAGGTGTGCACTCAATAAAGCTTTCCGGATCAAAATCAAATCTGGACTCGTAATTTGCATTTAAATCCAACGGATTCAAAGCCAACACTTCACTGGTCTGATTCTTTTTCCGGTAAACCTGAAACTTAAAATATTTTTCCGGAAATCCACCGAACAGCTCCCATGGGATTCCAAACATGACACGCCAACAGTTTTTTTCTACAGCGATTTTGCATGTATATTTCCATGATGGGATTTCTGTTTTTACCGCATCATTTTTTTCGGTAAAGTAATCATTTAAAATTGCTTTATCGCCACCGAAATAGGTCATTCCCTTTTCCGTCCTGGCTCCCGCCTGTTTCTCTGTGTCTGCACAAAATACTGCGTAGTCTCGCTCTCCAAAATTTCCGCTGCTCAATGCAATTTCTATCTTATCTTTGCGAAGCATCCATTCTGTTTTCAGCACATTTTCATCAGACGGACGGGAAACCCTTGCCTCTTTTTCATAGCAAATCAGATACAGATACAGATTTTTCTGATCCCACATCATCCGTAGATTTGTACTTGAAACGGTCTCTCTTCCGCCTGCACTGTAAAATGTGTCCATTAACACCGCATGTTCCCATTCATTTAAATTCACAGGAATGGAAGGTACTGCCGAAACCGGTGCACCAAGTTCAACTGCTGCAATACCAAACGACTGTTTTTTTCTAGTTGTAATCATACTTCACCTCCCGGCTGAAATTTTGCAGAGAATCCGATATTATCCTTTTATGGAACCGTCCGTAATGCCCTGCTGCATAAACTGTTTCTGAAAAATAACAAACAATACAATAATCGGAATAATAACAATAACACTGGCAGCAAACATCAGGCCATAGTTCGTTGTATACTGTCCACGGAACAGTTGCAGTGCAACGGAAAGTGTTCTCTTGTTTGTCGATTTTGTAAAGGTAAGAATATCAAATAGGTTCGACCAGTATCCATTAAACGCCAATACTGCCTGTGTTGCAATTGCCGGTTTACTTAACGGAATAATGCAATGTAACAAGGTCTGAAACCTGGTTGCACCATCAAGGTACATGGACTCTTCCAGCTCTTTCGGCACTGCTTCAAAAAAACCTCTATAGAAGAAGGTGTTTCCTGCCACACAAGTGCCTCCCCACAGCAGCCAAATTCCTTTATAGGTATCAATCAGCTTCAATCCGTTTAAAACAGTGTACTGGGAGATCATAGCCAGCTGTGCCGGAATCATCATTGTGAGCAACAGCAAGTTAAAAATAGGCTCCTTTCCTGGAAACTGGAATCGTGAGAAAGAATATGCCATCGTGATCGAAATTAACAGATTTACGATAAGGCCCACTACAGACACGTATAGTGTGTTGAAAAAGTACGTCTGAAAATGGTTTGCAGTCCACGCTTTTACATAGTTTTCCAGATAAAGTGGAAAATTCGGAAATAAAATTGGCTCGTTCGGCAAAACACCTTTTACCTTCATAAATGAAGTCGAAATCATTGACAAAAAAGGAAGAAGGCATATTGCTGTCAACGCTACTAAAATCACATGAATACAGATCTGACTGATTATTTTCTTTTTCTTCATTACTGCTCTCCTCCTTAAAGATTTTCACCATAGCGAAGGAATCTCTTCAGTCCCATGGAAATAGCAAATACAACAATACCCATGACAATACCACAAGCGGCCGCATACCCAAAATCGAAATAGTTGAAAGCCCTCCGGTAAATATAATCCATAACTACATCTGTTGTTCCGAGCGGATCTCCTTTCGTTAACAGGAATACCTGAATAAAGATATTCATCGCACCATTAATCAGATTAATCAGTAGATAAAGTGTAGTTCCTCTTAATCCCGGAAGTGTAACGTGGAAGAATTTCTGAACCGCATTGGCTCCATCCATCGTTGCAGCTTCATACTGATCTGATGGGATTCCAAGAAGACCGGCGGTGTAAATGATCATAACCCAGCCATAGCCCTTCCAGATTGAGCAGATCCAGATAACAAAGTTTCCTGTCCATGTATTCTTCAACCATGCTACCGGCTCTTTTAAGATTCCGATGGTAGTCAGACAGTAGTTTACAAGACTTCCTTCATCCGGTTGGAAAATATAATCAATGATATTACAGAAAACAACCCAGTCACAAATAACTGCAATATATAAGAGTACTTTATATACATTTTTTCCTGTTTTCAGGTTATGAATCAAAACGGCAACGATCAGGCCAAGAACCAACTGTCCTGGCACAGTAACCAGAACTGCTAAAATATTATTTCGAAATGCAATCCAGAAAAAATAGGCATCAGATCCTTTTGTTGAAATATCTTTGAACATTTTAGCAAAATTACTTATTCCAACAAATGTATTTTCCGAACCTGGCATAATGCTATAATTTGTTAGTGCAATATAAATATTCTTAATTTGTGGATATAATACAAAGACAATAAATAAGGTCATTCCCACTGCAAGGAAGGGCAAAACGGCCAACCATTGTTTCAGACCTTTGGAAAATCTTTCTGATAAAGGTTTTTTCATAACAGATACCTTTCCGGGCTGCTTTTTATCGCCCTATAAACAATTTCCACAGGCAAGAAAGCCTGTGGAAATTTGTTTCATCTTTCTTGAATTATGATGCCTCACCTGCAAGCAATGCATCCAGTTCCGGAGCAATCTTATCGAGTGCGGACTGTGCCGTATCCTCATGAAGAACTGCGCTCTGGAATGCTACAGAGAGTTTATCTGAAATTTTCTCCCATGCCGGAGATGGGGTACGGGATACAGCTCCCTCAAGCTGTTCAATATACGTACTCATATTCGGTACTGCTTGTACTTCTTCAGATTCGGCAATTGTTTTTACAGTCGGGATCAGATGTCCACCGCCTACAGCCTGTGCTGTCTGAGAGAATTCACTCATTAAGAACATTGCAAATACCCAAGATGCTTCTTTCTTATCGCTACTCTCAAACATAACCAGATCCTCGCCACCGTTAACGGTAAGAGATCCGGCTTTGCCAGCCGGCAGAAGTCCTACTTCTACTTTTGCCAGATTTTCTTCATCATCATTTGTGAAGAACCATGGACCCTGATAACTAAACAGATAATTTCCATCGTAAAGACCATTTGCTGCATCCGGCTTTCCACCTGTGAAGCAAGGTCCAATAATTCCTTCATCATACCACTCAACGATAGTCTCCAGTGCCTTTACACTATCTTCACTGTTGATATAACCAGATGCTTTTGTATAATCCTCGTTGGTATAAACACCGCCCAAAGAGTGAAACAATGGAGCCATAGCCCAAGAGTTTGCCCCCTCGCATGCGATCAGATACTGATCTGAGCCAAGCTTGTCCTTCAATGCAACAACTTCATCGTAAGTTGTCGGAATACTGTCAATATTCAGTTCCTCCATCATGGTCTTACTGTAAACGCCTGACAGACAGTTTGTGTTCAATGGCAATCCATAATATTTTCCATTGTAATAATTAGTACTCAGCGGTCCTTCGTACAGATTATCTTTCAGATCTGCAAATCCTTCCAGATCATCAACTGCTGCAAGTGCTCCCATTTCAGCAAGTTCTGGAACCCAGATAATATCCATTCGCATCAGATCCGGGCCTGTTCCACTGGAAAGGCTGGTAATAATCTGTTGCATCAATCCATCGTATGGCATTCTTACAGCATCAACATGAATATTTGGATACTGTTTTTCAAACTCAGGAATAATGGTATCCACAAGAACCTCTTCCTCGGAATCACCATGTGTATGCCAATAGGTAATCGTTACATCGTCTCCATCGTACTGGATACCTGAACCAGAAGCATCTGAGCCTGCGTTGGATGCATCAGATGCGCTGGCGCTGGCACTACCATTGCCAGAAGAACTCTTTGTATCCCCACTTTTGGAATTGCTTCCGCATCCAAAAAGCATGGACGCTGCAAGGATTGCTGATAGTGAAACTGCTAATGTTTTTCTTTTCATCTCTTTTCCTCCTTTAGAAAAGTTCGTTTTTGTTATAATCTATTTTTATACTTTTTCTTATCTTTTCTCAAGACGCTTTCTTATCTAATCTATACAGTATTTTTACTTTATATCACTTTTTTATGGACTTTTTAACGAATTTCGAATAATATGTTATTGTGCAAATTTTATGACATATAATCATTTTTCCTTTTTTATTCATGGTTAATGTACAATTCAAAAGAGGGCAAAACATATGGAAATTATCGAATATGAACCAATCAATTTGTATGACGGACGCTTTTGCAAAGTATTTCATTCTGACTGGATTCAGTTAGAAAAACCAAAAGATGTAAATTTAGCACCGCATTTTCACTGGCATAACAGTTTTGAATTTAACTGTTCTATTTCGGGAACACTGCTCTGTGAAATCGGTTCTACTATGGCTTATGTAAAAGATAATGATTTTCTTTTTGTGAATCCAAATGTTATTCATAAATCACTTGAAAATTCTGCCTCCTTTCTCGGATTTGCAGTGCTTGTTCCTGTTGCTATCCTACAGTTTTTTTTTAACCCGGATGATAAAAACTCCCCTATTATAGAGCAGGATGTTGTGAACAGACATCGAAAAGAAATCATGGGACTTCTTATGGATATCTACCGATATTCGCGATCCGAAAAACCAGTTGATCTCCTTGGGATGAATGCCTGCGTTCTCCAAATTTTTCATATCCTTCTCTCTGAAAGCATGGCTACTCCGGCTTGTACTACCCCCCCCCGATCAAAATTAGAGGATTCAATTTCTTTTACCGAATATCTGGCAGCACATTATAAAGAACATATTACTCTGGAAAGTGTTTCCGAACATTTTGGCTTCAATCCGACCTATTTTTCCAGAATGTTTGCAAAAAAAACAGGACGCAATTTTAATGTCTATCTTTCTTCGCTCCGATTAGACCATGCGACCCACCTCCTTGAAACTACTACTTCTTCTATTCCTGATATTTCAGAAGAAAGTGGTTTTTCCAGTTCTCGCGCTTTTATCGAAATGTTTAAAAAAGTGAACGAACTCACGCCAAAACAATATAGGGATCAATGCAGCGCGAGCAAGGGGGCTCCGCCGTATTCGGCGTAGTCCACCACTTTGGCGAAGCGTCTGAACGCGGACTTGGCCAGCAGGCTGCCGAGCTTGGGCAGGAAGCCGGAATTGAGCAGTTCGCGCTTGAGCACGCGGCTCAGGGACAGGCCCAACCCTTCGCTGAGCTTCAGGGCCACGTTGCCGACGAAACCGTCGCAGACGGCCACGTCCATTTCGCCTGTGAAGAGATCGCGCCCTTCGATATTGCCGCTGAAATTGAGGTTCTGAGCCATTTTGAACAGCTCGTACGCCTCTTTCACCTGGCTGTTGCCCTTGCCTTCCTCTTCGCCGATGCTGAGAAGGCCCACGCGGGGGGATTCCTTATTGAGGATGTCCCGGGCGAAGGCGTCGCCCATCAGGCCGAACTGAAAGATGTTGTAGGGCTTGCAATCGACGGTGGCACCCACGTCCAGCAGGACGACGGGTTCCTTTTCCGTGGGGAGGAGCGACGCGAGGGCGGGGCGTTCCACGCCGGTTCTTACCATATGATGAACATGCCGCACGCGACGGAAGCTCCGGAGTGACCCGCGCTGACAACGCCTTGGGCCGCGCCGTCGCGCACAAGGCGGCAGGCGACCTGGATGGAGGCGTTCTTCTTCCGGCGCAGGATGTCCGAAGGCTTTTCGTCCATGCCCGCGACTTCGGGGGCATGGACGATTTCCAGATCCACCCCCGAGGGGGAGAGTCTGTTCAGTTCGCCGTCAAGTGTAGCCTCGTTCCCGACAAGGAGAATTTTGGCTCCGGTCTGGCGGGCGGCCTCAATCGCTCCGGGGACGACCACGGAAGGACCGAGATCGCCTCCCATGGCGTCGACGGCGATAACGGTCTTATTGCTGCTCATCGGCGGTCTTCTGCTCGACGACCTGACGACCGCGGTAGGTGCCGCAGCTGGGGCAGGCAGCTTGGGGGACCGTGGGGGCTCCGCAGGTGCAGTACACAACGGTGGGGGTGGCCACGCGATCGTGGGACCGGCGCATACCCTTCTTGGAATGAGACTTCTTATTTTGCTGTACGGCCATGACGGCACTCCTTAGGATTCGGCATGGTGCCGAGGGTTTGGCTCTGTCGCCTGTTGATGCGGCTCCGGATGGCATAGCCCAATACGCCCGGAGACACAAGGTTCGGCGGCAAAATCTAGTTCTTTTTCACTTT
>ENA-OPYH01000869-OPYH01000869.1-human-gut-metagenome-genome-assembly--contig:-NODE-869-length-18736-cov-5.470317_pt1 | contig 18736 bp, 16 predicted proteins | sample MGYA00241254_ERZ501488 | MGnify/ENA primary metagenome ERZ501488 (study PRJEB25962, sample SAMEA2042660) | human gut metagenome | biome: human gut; feature: human-associated habitat; material: faeces...
CCACACGCGGTCTGAAAGCGGATGCTGAGAAATTCGGAGAGCTGATCTTCGACGTCAACTCCGCCTACTTTTTCAACCACGGCGGCTATGACTTTGCAAAACAATTTTACGCCGATGCCTACAAAGCTGCAATCAAAATTGTGGGCGGCGAGCAATACATCCTATCGGCGGTCATGCACGCCGACGAGCGCAACCGCGCCATGTCCGACGCACTGAAACAAGACGTGTACCACTACCACCTTCATGTGGTCTACATCCCTGTCGTGGAGAAGCAAATCCTGTGGTCGAAGCGCTGCAAGGATGAGTCGCTTCGCGGCACGGTCAAGGAGATAATCCAGCAGGTCAGCATGAGCAAGAAGTGGGACTCCAAGCCCGCACTGGACGAGAACGGTACGCCGATTCTGAGTGCCAAGGGCAAGCCTGTTCTCAAAAAATCCTACAGCGTTTTGCAGGACGATTTCTTCCAGTATATGCGCGACGCCGGGTACGACGATATGGAGCGCGGCGAACGCGGCAGCTCAGAGGAACACTTGACTGTGACACAGTTCAAGGTGCAGCAGGAACAAGCGCGGTTGGCAGAACTCACGGAGCAGAACCGCCAACAGGAACAGCAGGCAGCGGCGCTCGGCAGGCAGATTGAGAAAATCCAGAATCAGCAGGTCAATGTGGCAGCTATCGAAAAGATTGAGGCGAAGTCTGTCCCCTTCTCAAACAAGGTTTCCGTGGAGCGTGAGGATTTTGAACGCCTGTCCACGCTTGCAAAGAAGTACATTACAGCCGAGAAAAAGGAATCCAAGTTGCAAAAAGCTCTGGATGCGGCAAACAGGCTGATTGCAAGGCTCAAGGCGGAGATCGCCGGTTTGAAGCAGGAGCTTTCTGAATACAAATCCGTTCGCGGCAAGCTCCGCACATCGGATCTGGAACGCGAGAATGCAGAGCTTCGCGGAAAAGTGCAGCGCTATGAGGATGTAATTCAGCGCAATAACCTCTGGCATTTCTTCCGTCCACGCAGAGAAAAAGCGGCAATGCGGGACGATGCCCGCTGATGCCGTGTTGAACTGAAAAAAACCGATTTTATCAAGTGGGAGCGTCCAGATCAAGCAGCGTATCGCCTGGGCGCTCCCCATGCAAAAATCAACCTGTTTTTGCAGGTGTAGAGCTGACAAAAAATCTTGAAAATGCGCCTGTTTTTGCAGAACAGGCGGAAATGGAGGCAATATGAAAACCGGACTGACCAAGCGGCAGAAAACAACCTGCATCTATTTTGACGAAGCCAGCAAAGCCGTTGAAATCCAGACGCATAATACCGCGCTCAAAAAACGGCTGGCACAGTATGCGGCGGCATATCCCAATCTGTGCAGGCAGACCGACGATGACGAACAGGGCGGTCTGACCTTCGAGATCGACCGCAGGCGGTTCGCCGTCCGTCTGACCGCGCCGTATTCAAATGAGCGCCGACAGGCAGCAAGCGAGCTTGCCAAAGGAAATACAAATCGGTTGAGAAATGCAAAATAAGCATTAACCATATGGGGAAAAATCAGGTACATAACCTTTCCCCATCATATTGAATTCAAACGAGAGGTGTGTTATAATGGGGAAAAATCAGGTATTGTTCTTGTCCCAGATGGAGGAAAGCAAAATGGCAAAGCAGGTTCACATCCGCGTAGATGATGATATTTATAAGGAACTCAGCGACTATTCTGTAGTAAGTGGACAGTCCATGCAGGACTGCCTGTCTGTAGCAATTAGGCAAATGCTCGTCAAGGCAAAGGAAGAACCTTCTCAGGATTGTAATGGGTACACCTTTATTGATTTATTTGCAGGTATTGGCGGTATGCGACTTGCATTCGAATCAGCCGGTGGGTGCTGTGTTTATTCTAACGAATGGAATAAGTACAGCCAGCAGACCTATTACGCAAACTTTGGTGTGCAACCGGACGGTGATATTACAAAGGTTCAGGCTGAAAGCATCCCGGATCATGATATTCTTGTAGCGGGATTCCCCTGTCAGCCGTTCTCAATCGCCGGGGTTTCGAAGAAAAACAGTTTGGGGCGTGCTACCGGTTTTGAGGACAAGACCCAGGGAACGCTTTTCTTTGATGTATGCCGTATCCTGAAAGCAAAGCGTCCGAAAGCGTTTATGCTGGAGAATGTCAAAAATCTTTGCAGCCATGACAAAGGCAGAACTTTTCAGATTATCCAGGAATCTCTGCGGGAGCTGAACTACAAAGTATTCTTTCAAATCATTGACGGAAAAGGCTATGTGCCGCAGCACAGAGAGCGTATTGTCATTGTCGGCTTTGATAAAGAACGGTATGGAGAGAATGTCAGTTTTTCTTTTGATCTGCACCCTTTGAAGAAGCAGCCGGTCGTGCGTGATATTCTTGAAAAAGAGGTTAGTGAGAAGTATACGCTTTCAGATAAGCTCTGGATTTACCTTCAAAACTATGCTGCAAAACACCGTGAAGCAGGCAATGGTTTTGGCTACGGAATCGCCCCCCTGGACGGAGTGACCAGAACGATCAGCGCCCGTTATTATAAAGACGGTTCTGAAATTCTGATCGAACAGCGTGGAAAGAATCCACGTCGTTTGACGCCGCGTGAGTGTGCAAGATTGCAGGGATTCCCCGACAGCTTCAAAATCCCGGTTTCGGATACGCAGGCATATCGACAGTTTGGAAATTCCGTTGTTGTTCCGCTTATGTCCGATGTCGCAAAGCTGATTGTTGCAAAGCTGGAACAACTCGATACTGACCCGCAAATCGAAATTGCTTTTTCCAATATTCCGCAAAGGAAGGTGATATAAATGCCAGAAGGATACGCAATTCAGGCAATACAGGCTGTTCTGAGCGGTCAGAGAGCTTATTGCAAGTTTCTTGCGGCAAATGATACCGGCTTGACCGGAGGGCATCAGGCGGGAATCTATATTTCAAAGCCGTCAATCCCCATCCTTTTTGATGAACCGGGTATCAAGGGGACGAACAAGGAAAAATGGGTAAAGGTCAAATGGCAGGACGGTATTGAAACAGATACCCGCTTTATTTACTACGGAAAGGGTACACGAAACGAGTATCGGATTACAAACTTCGGGCGCGGTTTTCCTTTCCTGCGACCGGAGTATACAGGGGCGCTTTTTGTATTTACAAAATGTGATGCTGAGGATTATCAGGCATTTGTACTGAATTCCGAAGAAGATATCGACCAGTTCCTTGACGCATTCGGCATCAGTCCAACAGAGACAAATCAGTTGATTGATGCTGGGCGGGTACAGGAAGAAACGCAGGAACGGATTGCCATTCAGGAGTTTATTGCAGGGCTGACAGTAGATTTTCCTCTCTCAGAAGAAATGTCCGCAGCAGCTCGTGACATTCAGAACCGTGTATATGACCATCTTGAATTTATCCGCACAAATCCTGACCGTAAGATCATCGACTGGACAAATACGGAGTATGCACTTTTTCGTGCGATTGAACACGCACGATATGGGGATGCCATCGCACGCGGATTTACGTCCGTAGACGAATTTATCACGATGGCAAATATGGTTCTGAACCGCAGAAAGAGCCGTGCAGGAAAGAGTCTGGAGCATCACCTTTCTGCAATCTTTGACGGCAATGAAATCATATACACCGCACAGGCTGTTACAGAGGGCAACAAGAAACCGGACTTTATCTTCCCTTCGCAGGCATCATATCATGATATGACTTTCCCTAAAGGCTGATCTCTCTGGCTGCAAAAACGACCTGCAAGGATCGCTGGCGTCAGGTTATCAATGAAGCCGACCGTTTGCGTGACAGACCCAAATATCTCTGTACGCTCCAGCAGGGAATCTCCCCTGCACAGATGGACGAAATGCAGAGCGAGAATGTTATTCTTGTTGTTCCCAGACAATACATTACATCCTATCCCGCAGACCGTCAGGACAGAATATGGACGCTTTCAAAGTTCGTTTCTTATGTGCGCGAGGTCGAAGGACTCTGATGGCGGATATTGTTTCTCCGGAAAAACGCAGTCAGAATATGTCTGCGATACGATCAAAAAACACAAAGCCTGAAGTGTATCTGCGGAAACTGCTTTTTGCACAGGGCTATCGTTATCGGATTGCAGACAAGTCTGTTCCGGGGCATCCTGATATTTTTCTGCGCAAATATAATACTGCGATTTTTGTCAATGGTTGCTTCTGGCATCGTCACCCAGGCTGCAAATACGCATATACACCAAAGAGTCGCGTGGAATTCTGGCAGAAAAAGTTTGATGATAATGTCAGACGGGATAGTGCAGTGAAAGCAGAATTGCTGGAGCATGGCATTAAGTGTTTGATCGTATGGGAATGTACTATTAAACGAATGGTGAAAAGCAGCGATGTGGAAAAACAGATCATTCAGCAATGCACAAGTTTTCTTCGCACGGAAGCAAAGCGGTTGGAACTGTGATATTATGGATTTACATATAGTCCATACACTCTAACGAAAAATTAAAATCTATGAAAGGAAGTAGTAGTATGGCAGACAGCAATAGTTATCCTATGATTTCTGAAAAGAACTGGTGGACAATCAGAGAAAAGTTCAAAGCATCCCTACCCGCTATAGCAACACCTAATTATGTAAAAACTCTTCTGACCCTTAGTAGTGATAGTTCTGCAAATAGTAATGTTATTACTCCGATGCGTCGAATTGGGTTATTAGACGAGGAGAATAAACCGACAGCACTTGCGAATGACTGGCGCTTGGACAACAAATACAAGGAAGTTTGTAGTTCAATCATAAAGAATGTCTACCCCACAGAGCTTCTGGACTTATTCCCTGACTCAAACGTGGATAGAGCTTCGGCAAGGAACTGGTTCATGAGTCAAGGTGTTGGGCAAGGTGCTGCTGACAAGATGGTAGCTCTGTTTATGCTATTAAAAAGTGGAGAAATCAAAGATAAGAATATTGCGACGCCAAAAAAATCTGGCAAAGCAGTTTCAAAAATAGCCAAACCGCAAGCTCCTTCAAAGTCGAAGGAAGATAGTGAGCCGTCTGATCCTGTAGTTAAGCCCCAACCCCACGGGAATCGCCCAAATCTTCATATTGATTTGCAAATCCATATATCTCCAGAATCAACGCCAGAGCAAATTGAAGCAATCTTTGCGAGTATGGCCAAACACTTATATGGAGCTGGAAACTAATGGGGTGCGCAACAGATATTCTCTTAATAGCGCAAGGCATTAATCATGACTTTAGCATAATAGATGCAACAGAAACGGAATCCAACAACACATCAACTTACGATGCAGTTATAACGAACAAAGCGTTACGGAGAAAAACAGAGAAGCTCTTCAAGGATGGCCATCATGCCCGTGCTGTTGAAGAAGCATACAAATTGTTAGACAACACAGTTAAAGTAAAGGCAGGACTTCAACAAACTGACCTTACAGGAGCTAAACTAATGCAAACTGCTTTCTCTCCAAACAAACCATTGCTGAGATTAAATGAATGTGTGAGTACTTCTGAGCAAAATGAGCAATCTGGATATATGCAGATTCTGGCTGGCTGCATGGTTGGAATTAGAAATCCCAGAGCCCACGATTCTGACTGGGAAGATACTGAAGAACGCTCACTTCAGCTTCTATCGTTTGCCAACCATCTTATGGAGCGCATTTTGGTTTCAGAAAAAGTAGATTATTAGTTTATCTCGTTTTTTGATAGCATCCCCTGATAGCTTTTTGATAGCAGAAAGTCGGATACCCCGTAGGATTGGGATAACTGGTATCAAATAAAGCCAAATGGAATCAAACGGTCTATACAAAAAAGTTTAGAGTGTGTTTCCACTTGGCGAGTGGGAATAACCCTGACAACAAACAGCGCTGCCTGATTTGGAACCAAATCAGACAGCGCTGTTCTGTTTGCTCTTTTACACTACCGGCTTATCAGCTTATAAGCCACAACGCGGGCATCATCCACGGCGATCTGCCCATCGCGGTTCATATCACATGTAAGCAGCTGCAGCACATTGCCGGCACCCGCGGTATCTGCATACAGATTGGCGTGGTACAGCTCGTAAATGTACTGCGCGTCATTGATATCCACCGTTCCGCTGCCGTTGACATCTCCGCTGTACCGCAGAGAGGTGGACGACCCGGCGCCAACTGTGATCTGCTTCCGAGCGGCAGACACCGTGTTGGGAAGGCTGTCCACTGTCGCCGCCAGCCACACATAGGCACCGTATTCCTGCGACCAGAACATAGGTTGGCTTCCGTAATACAGCCCCTTGCCGGCGGGCAGCGCCGTCCCCGGCACCGCCTTCAGCAGCACCACCTCGTCGCCGTCCCGTTTTACAAAGGTACTGGCAGTAACGCTGATCCGCGGCTGCTGGGTCTTGGTCACCGTCACGGTGATGATGCCGCCGGTCATTTCAGAGGCCGGGATACGATACCAGTTTTCGCTCTCCATGGCTTCAAAGGTCACAGTGCGGCCGCTTCGCTGGGCGCTGATGGTGTAGGTGCAGTCGTCCGTCGGATCAATAAAGAACTGGAATTCCTTGTCATTTTTGGCCTGATAACTACCCTTGCCGTCCATCACATCCGCCGCGCCGCTGCCCACGAACACCACCTGCGTGGTACCGGACTGCGCCGCCTTGATGACGGTGATGACCACGTCTCCGGTGATCTCCCCGCCGGGGATGGTGTAGGTGCTGCCGCTGGCAATGGGGTTCACAAGGCGGCCGCCCACCGTGACGGACACGGCGTAATCATAGTTGTTGGCGCGGTTCACAGAAAAGATATAGTCGTTGCCGAACGTCGCCTTTGACGACCACTGCACCACATCGTCCTGACCGCTGCCGGTCAGCTCTACGGTGTACGTCCGGGAAACGGGTTCAGAGGCATAGATCACCAGATTGCCGGTAACAGCGCTCACCGTGTACGTTCCGTCGCCGTTGTCATCCACAGCGACCGCCTGCCCGCCCATTTCGGCGGTAAAGCCGTAATCCATCCCTGCCGGGGCAGAGAAGGTGTAGTCCTGCCCCTTCAGGACGAAGCTCGCGCCGCTGATGCCCTCCACATCCGGCAGCTCCACGGCGCAGCCGCCCGCGTGGATGGTCACGGTGCTCGTCGTAATATCGGCGGCACGGGCATCCCTCAGCGCATTGACACCGCGATCCACATAGGCCTCCGTCAACGTCACCTGCGCATCGCCCACCGCCCGGACGTTAAACGTCACAACAAAAGACTGTCCGATTCTCTGTTCACCGTAGCCCGCGATGGTCAGCGTACCGTTGCTGTCCTCCACGATCTCCGGCATAGCCTCACCGGCTGCTGCAATGTCCCCATAGCCCAGCCTCTCGCTGTCATAGCGCAGCACGAAGTGGTACGCGTTGTAGCTGTCATCATTTTCATCCTGTGACGTCAGCTTCAAAGCGACCTTGACGCTGCCTCCCTCCGCATTGGTGGTATCGCTGTACAGCAGCGCGACACGAAAAAGCGCCGGCTCCTCACCCGTTACACGGGCAGGCAGCACGGCGCAAAGCAGAACAACGGCCAAAAGCACAGAAAGAATCTTTTTGGTAACATGTATCTTTTGCATTTGTGATCCACCCCTATCCAATCAGGAAATTTTCGCCTTGTAGGGTCCTGAGCGGCAAAATCCCCCCTGAATCCCGCAAAACCAACAAAATTCTAACCATATTATGTCATTATTTGCAAGACCTTTGCCGCAAATTACATATAGAACTTGTCAAGCAGTTTTTGTGCATGTTGCACAATTCGCCCCAAATACGGTATATTACGATGCGCTTTATTCTTATTCAGTCAATTATCAGCAACTTTTACGGTAGTATCCATCGAAAGACAATGCCGCTGATTTAAATTTTCGCACAAACGCGCCTAGGGGCAAAGGCCTTTATCCGGCCTTCACCCCTGGGCTTGATCAGTCTGCCTCGCGGCAGGCTCCATTTGTTTGTATGGTTTACTTTTCCAACCTCACAGCACACACTATGCCGACTTAGCTTTCACGACCGGATCCTCTCCTTTTGCCCACCCAGGCCATACCGGTAAGGGATGTCAGGGCAAGCGCCGCATACAGGCCAATGCCCATATCGGCAGTGCGGGGAGATGTCTCACCGCTGAGCGTGAAGCTAAAGTTGGCTACATCTATGCAGCGATGCAGGAATTTGGAATTAACGACCATAAAATTATAGAGCGTTGGGAACGCATTTATCTGGAAGAAGGGCCGGAAGGCTTGTCGGTTGAGCGACGGGGCCGCAGCAGCACTGGTCGGTCAAAGCAGCTACCAAAAGAGGTGGAAGAAGATCTGCTGGCCGAAGTGCAGCGACTGCGTGCGGAGAACGATTACCTAAAAAACTTGCAAGCCTTGGTTTTGGAAGACGAGCGACGCCAGCGCAGAAAACGCAGGTAGTTCAAAAGCTGAGGCAAAGACATTCTCTGGATATTCTTCTCTCAATCGCTCAACTGCCCCGTGCCACTTTCTACTATCATCTGAAGCGGATGAACAGTGCAGATAAGTATAAAGCTGTGAAAGCGGAGATCACGGCCATCTACCATGAAAACAAAGGAAGATACGGCTATCGCCGGATCACGGCAGAACTTCGCAAGCGTAAATTCTCTGTGAACCACAGGACTGTCCAGCGGCTCATGAAGAAGCTGGGCTTAGTTTGTCGTGTCAGGATGAAAAAATATCGTTCCTACAAGGGAGTAGTAGGCAAAATTGCACCAAATTTGCTAAATCGGGATTTTCATGCCGAAAAGCCGAATCAGAAATGGGTCACGGATGTGACGGAGTTTAGCCTGTTCGGAGAAAAGCTCTATCTGTCCCCGATTCTTGATCTGCACAGCAGCGATCTGGTCAGCTATACCATATCGGATCGTCCTGTGCTCAGCATGGTGACGACCATGCTGAACGAGGCATTTGCAAAAATTCCGGACGGAACAAACCTCATTCTCCATTCTGATCAGGGCTGGCAGTACCAACATAAACAGTATCAACGGATGCTCCGAGAGAAAGGCATCCGGCAAAGCATGAGCCGGAAAGGGAACTGTCTGGACAATGCTGTGATAGAAAATTTCTTCGGACTGCTCAAAAGTGAACTGTTATATCTGCAAGAATTTCAGTCCATGGAACACTTCAAGCAGGAACTCGTTGCATATCTGGATTACTACAACAACCGCAGAATCAAGGCAAAACTGAAGGGCTTGCCGCCTGCAATTCACAGACAACAAGCCCTTTCGGCTGCTTGAACAATTTTTACTTCAAAATATTGTCTAACTTTTCGGGGTCACTTCAAAATCGAGAATTGTCCTTATACCTATAACATTCTGGAAGCACCTTTTGGCAACCACTTGAAAAAATATTTTTGTGAAATTTCAAAATTTGGTTGCCAAACACCCCTTTTAGAATGCTATAGGTGAAGGGAGGTATTTGATGTACCAGAAAATGACGCATACACTTGAGGATTTGAAGAAATTGGCAGCGATGGAACTTCGGGATGTGAACCGTGAAGAACTGGTGGACATCAACGATGTGGAAATCAAGAAAGACCTGTCGCAGCGAGAACGGATGGTTGATTTTGTTTCACAGATCAAGAACCCCTACTGCTATCTTGACCGGGGAATGGTCGTAAAGATCAGTTTTGCCGGAGAGAACCGATTGGAGGACACGCTGAAAAAATGCGCAAGGACACACCGGAAATGAAAAAAGAAGAAAGCAGAAGAAAATTTGCACTTTAGCACATTAAAGCGTTGACATAAACCGTGAAATATGAGATAATGGCTTTGGGTCAAAACAGAATATGCTGATAAAGCCGATAATTTCTTGGTTTATTGTCTGAACGACAAATAGATTAGGAGGTTATCGGCTTTTTATGTTTTTTCAGGGAAATGAAAAATACAACTGTGCCACATATCTTCGATTGTCGCGTTCGGATGGCGACCAGCAGGAGAGCAACAGCATTAAAAATCAAAGAGCGTTGCTGAACGATTACATGGGTAAGCACCCGGAATTGCACAAGTTCGATGAGTATGTGGACGATGGTTACAGCGGCACAAATTTTGAACGCCCGGATTTTAAGCGGATGATGCAGGACATTGAGAAAAGGAACGTCAACTGCATCATCGTCAAGGATTTATCTCGCTTCGGCAGAAACTACATTGAAACGGGTCGTTATCTGGAAAGAATCTTTCCGTTCATGGGTGTGCGCTTTATCGCCATCAACGATCATTATGACAGTGCAGAGGAAAACGATGATAAGGGCCGTATTCTGATTCCGTTCAACAACCTTATCAATGACACCTACTGCCGGGATATTTCACTGCGCGTTCGCAGTCATTTGGATGTGAAACGAAAAGAAGGTCAGTTCATTGGCAGTTTCGCAGGGTATGGGTATCGCAAAGACCCCAAAGACAAAAATCATCTGATTATAGATGAATACGCTGCGGGCATTGTGCAGGAAATATTCAAACAGAAATTGAACGGAATGAGTTCACAGCGCATTGCCAGTCACTTGAACGAACTGGGTGTCCTGCCGCCGAACGAGTATAAGAGAGCCAATGGATTCAACTATACTTGCGGTTTTCAGGCTGGGCTGAATCAGAAGTGGACAGTGGTTTCCGTCAATCGTATTTTGAAAAATGAATCCTATACGGGAACATTGATTCAGGGTAAACGCAGGAAAATCAATTACAAAGTAAAAAAGAGCCATGATGTTGGAAGTGAAAACTGGATTCGGGTGGAAGATGCGCATGATGCCATTATCAGCAAAGGCGAGTTCCAACAAGTACAACAGTTGTTGGAACTGGACACTCGTACCGCACCATCGCAGACAACAGTTTATCCATTATCAGGTTTTCTGCGCTGTGCAGACTGCGGGCAGAATATGATTCGCCGCACGGTGACGAAAAACGGAAAGAAGTATCAATACTATCACTGCTCTACCTATAAGAATGGCGGCGGCTGCACACCGCACATGATAAACAATGAGAAGTTGACGGAAAGCGTTCTGGCTGCGATTCGGCATCAAGTGACACTTCTTGTAGAAGCGGAAAAGGTACTCTCCAATGCGGAGTTGGCAAGCGGCGAACAGATTGGCATAAAGATTCTGGACAGCCAGATCACTGCACTGGAAGTTGAATTAGAACGGTACAGTAATTTGAAAATCCGTCTGTATCAGGACTTATGCGATGATGTTGTCAGTCGGGAAGAGTACGGAGAAATGAATACTCGCTTTGCGCAGAAGATAAAAGAGGCACAGGATAAGATTCAGGCAATCCGCGAAAAGAAGCAGGAAGCATTAAAGCACGACACACTGCTTCCTACTTGGTTGGAAGAATTTAAGCAATACGAGCATATCAAGACGCTTGAACGCAGGGGCGTGGTGGAACTGATCGACCACATAGATGTTCATAGCAAAACAGAGATTGAAATTCATTTCTGCTTTGAGGATGAACTGCACAGTATCACAGAAAAATTTATGGAATATCAAGCACATCATGGAAATGAGGTGGCAGAGGAATGAAATGGGTCAGTTATACAAGGTCGATTTCCAGCAGGATCGGAGAAGAAAATCCATCCAATACGATTGCGGAACAGAATGAGCGCATTACACGTTATCTAAAAAAGCGCGGGTGCAGCGTATCCGAAAAATACAGTGACCGCAAGAGAACAGCAGAAGCCACAGAGGGCTTTGACAAATTGGTACAGGATGGGATGGCGCGGAAATTTGATGCAGTTGTTGTGGATTCTATCTTCCGCTGTGGAAGAACCCTTCCGTTTGCCATTGAAGCACTGCAGAGGACGTTCTATCCGCTTGGTATCCAATTTGCAGTTGTGGAAGATGACTTTTGCAGTGCAGATAAAACTGCCGAAGAAGTTGCAGAGTATTTCAATGGAAAGACCCTTGATAAGATTCGTTTGGAATTTATTACCAATCGCCAGAATCACTTTGAAGAAGGTATATTGACCCATCGACAGGCTAAATATGGTTATGCGCTGTCGGAAGATCGCAGAAACCTTGTTCTTAATCCTGAGAGCGCACAGGTTGTAAAGCTGATTTTTCAGATGTATCTGGAAGATATGAAAATCCCGGAAATCGCAAGAGCATTGGAGGCACAGGACGTTCCATCTCCACAAATCCAGATGGCAAAGAAAAAAAGATCAAGAACAAAAATCAAGTGGCCGGATTCAACAATTCGCTCGATTTTGAAAAATCCACTCTATATCGGAAAGTGCACGCTGACACTGGCAAAGGCAAAGCGAGAATTGGAGGTTCCGGCGATTATTTCAAAGACGGAATTTCAGAAAGCCCAGAAAAAGTTGGAATCTACGAGGTTGCCTTCGAGAAAAAAGGCCCGAAAAAAACCAAATCTGCTCTTCAAAAAAATCTATGACAAGGAAAGTGGAAAAGGTCTGCTGTGCAGAACACCAGAAGATGAAAGCAAGCAAATCTATTCGTTTGACAAGGGGTATAGATGCTTCTCTGGAAAAGCCCCTTTCATCGAAAGCGAGAAAATCTTTCGAGAGATTCTTTCAGCTTTGGAAAAAGAAAAAATGCAAGCTGCGCATATTGATAGGGTGCTGGACTTGAATCCTGAGAAAGTCAAGCAGTGCATGGATGCTGGACTGTTGCAGTACAGAAAAAGAGCAAATGAGATCGTTACGCACTTGATGGCCAAGGACGATGAACGAACAGCAGTTTATCGGGAATACGAGCAGGGATTAATTTCACTAGAACAGGTAGAGGAGTATGAACATCAGTATCAAGTGGCAATCCAGAAGCAGGAAGCGGCTTTTAAAAAAGTAATGCTGGCTGTTAATGACATAGAAAAAGCATTTAGCCATGGGAATCCCTGGTTGATGAAGTTCCGAGCAATTTCAATTCCTGAAAAATTGGAGCGCACACATCTTAAAGAATGGCTTGACCATGTATGGATCGTAGATTTTGAACAGGTAGAAGTGATCCTACAAGAAAGTGAGTGGAAGGGATTCTTCCCGGAAGAATGGCTGAACAACGGAGAGGAAGATTGTAATGGCAAGAAAGAGTAGAAAGAATATGATGCCGCAGGCTGCTGTGCAGGAGGCCGTACAGCAAAACGAAAAAGAACTTCTGCGCACGGCAGCGTATGCGCGGCTGTCGGTTGAGAACGGCGGGCATGAAACAGAAGATTCCCTGCACACACAAATTTTGCAAATTCATAATTATATCAGGGAAAACCCGGAACTGACGCTGACCGCTACCTATGCAGACAACGGTTTTACGGGAACACGTTTTGACCGACCAGAATTTGAGCGTATGATGCAGGATGTACGGACAGGCAAAATTCAGTGCATCGTAGTGAAGGACTTATCTCGATTTGGTCGTGACTATATCGAAACGGGAAGCTATCTGGAAACTATTTTCCCGATGCTCCATGTTCGCTTTATCGCCATCAACGATGATTTTGACAACATCCGGCAGTCGGATGTGGATAGTCTTGCGGTTCCCATCAAGAACATGGTAAACAGCTTGTACGCGAAGGACATTTCAAAGAAAATCAGCCTTAGTTACCAGATGCGCCGCGAGAAGGGAATCCCTACATCGTGGTGTACACCGTATGGCTATCAGTTGAACCAACAGGGAAATAAGCTTGAAGCGACTGAGGATGCGAAGTGGGTCAAACTGATCTATCAATGGTATCTTGCAGGAGTGAGTACAAACGAAATTGCCCGCAGGTTGGAATTTTTAGAAGTAGCAAGGCCTAACGAACGGCTGAATCGCAAATTACATGAGGGAGATGACCCTACCTATAATAAATGGCACCCCAGTACGGTTCTTCGTATTTTAAACAGCAGTGCCTATATTGGAGAACTGGTATCTGGGAAAACGCAAACTGCATCATACAAAGGGATTGGCCTCCATCCAGTGGAAAAGAAGGAATGGCATATTGTTGAAAACGCTCATGAAGCAATCATTCTGAAATCGGATTTTGAAAAAGTGCAGGCACGGCGGGAGCAGAATAAGGAAAAACGGGAAAGGGCGATGGCTCGTTCCAAAGCAACCAGAGAGAAGTGTTATAACCATCTATCGGGAATGGTTTACTGTGGCTGCTGCAGACGCAACATGACGTTTGAACGGCGAGTGCATGGTACGGTGAAAGAAACGCACTATGGAGTGTTCATTTGTAAAAGAAAGAAGAACACGACTCCCTGTGCCTATCATGCGGTGCCGGAGAAAATGCTGATGATGGTGGCGATGGATCAGATTCATCATCTGGTGTCTACCATGTGTGAAGAAGAAAAGCTGGTAAAAGACATGATGCGCGGCAGCAATCTGGATTCAGCTCGTTCCATCAAGATGAAAGAGAAATCTATCCTGTTTCGGATTCAGGAAGCCGAAGAACGGCGGTTGCGTTTATATGAGGACTATAAAGCTGAAATTCTGGACGAAGATGAATACAGTCAGCTAAAAGAACACTACATAGCAGAAAAGCAGCGGTTGGAACATGAACTGCAAAAGCAGCGTCAGCGCGCATTGGAACTGGAAAAGAGAATCAAAATCTGCGATGTGCAGATGGAACGGATGCGCGGGATTCTGAATCAAAGTGAGTTTGATGAAGAACTGGTGCATGAACTTATCAAGAAAATCTATGTGGGAATGGACAATTCTGTGGAGGTCGAATTTAAGTGCAGCGACCCCTATCAGGAAGTGCTTGCAATCATGTCGGAGGTTCAGAATGAATGATAAAATTGCAATCTATCTCCGCTTATCATTGGCAGACGGAGATTTGAAAAAGGGCAGCAAGGATGAAAGTAACAGCATTGAGAACCAACGGATGCTGCTCCACGATTACATTGGGAAGCAGGAAGATTTATTTGGCGAGATTGTAGAATATGTGGATGATGGCTATACTGGAACAAATTTTAATCGTCCGGCTTTTCAGAAAATGATTGTGGATTTGAAGCAGGGCGATATAAAAGTCATCATGGTAAAGGATTTATCCCGCCTTGGTCGTGACTATATCGGTGTTGGCGATTACATTGAACAGATTTTTCCGTTGATGGGAGTTCGGTTTATTGCTGTGAACAATTCCTTTGACAGCATAAAACTGAACAACGGAACGCCGGGAATCGAAGTGGCGGTCAGCAATCTGGTGAATAATATGTATAGCCGGGATATTGCGAAAAAGATTCGGGCTGCTCTGGAAACGAACTGGAAGAACGGGAAAGCTACTTGCACGAATGTCCCTTTTGGATATGTGTGGAACAAGAAAGGTGGGCAGCGGTGGGAGATTGACCCGGAGGCTGCAGCCTGCGTGAAAAAAGTATTTGAATTAGCATTGTCCGGTCGCAATACAACGCAGATCGCCTACGGCATGAACGAATTAAATCTTCCTACGCCGGGATTATATGCGAAACAAAAAAATCTGCTGATGGGCAGCAATCCTATTATTGCCCCGGACAGTGAAATGTTATGGAACGCGGCAATCGTGTGGAGAATCCTTAGACGGTATGAATACACTGGTGCGTTGGTTATGGGGAGAAGAAAGAAAATTGATGTGAATACTACCTCTGTTCGGACGCTCCCGGAGGATAAGTGGATCATCGCAGAAAACGCTCATGAGGCCATCGTGACAAAAGATGAATACTACCAGGCACAGAAAGCAATCCGTAACGTAACTCCAATTCAATATAAGGTGGGTGATGATTTTGCGTTAAAAGGAAAAATCTGCTGCGGAAACTGTAATCGGCAGCTTCGCCACGAAAGGCAATATGGGGAAATGGTTTTCTATTGCGGCTATAAACGGTCAGCCGGAAAGTTCTCTAAATGCTACGGCGGCTATTACAGAGAATATTCGGTGAACGCAAAAGTGGCTCGTGCGATAAAAACAGTATTCTATGCGCTGGATGTGGTAAATCAGGGAATGCAGAAAAAGCAGTCTATCACGGTGCGCTGCATGGACATTGAGGACTTGGAAAAGCAAGCAGAAGCCATTCGGGTAGAGCAAATCAAACTATATGAATCGTATGCGGACGGTGTGCTGCTGCGAGATGCGTACATAGAAAAGAAAAAGGCTCTTTCGGAAAAACTGGCTGCATTGCAGGATAGCATACGGATAGAAAAGGAAGAACAGGAGTGTGCCGATGAACTGGATGAAGAAATCCGCGCTCTGACAAAGCAGGCCAGCGAGAAAACGTACATCGGTGGGCTGACAAAAGAATGTGTGGATGCTTTTGTCAGCATGGTTTATCTGTATGACGACCAAACGATGAAAATAGAGTTCAACTGTGAGGATGTGATTCGGAGAGCGTTGGAAAAGTATGGCGCATAATTGGATGGAAGAAGTGGCATAAGAAAAAGAATACCCGTCTGGGTGAGAGGATTCAGGAAATCTTCTCGACCAGGCGGGTGTTTCATTCCGCAGGAATGTGTCTATTAGAGGCTGAGGGTTTCTACCCATGCGGACAAGTCGGCTTTGCTGGAATAGGAATTGAATACCTTACCATGCAGCAGCTTTGCACCGGGGCAGCTCGGCGCAAGTTTTTCGTTGGTCTTACCCATGTCGCTGCCGCCAGATGTGGCAAAGGGAATGATTGTTTTACCCTTCAAATCATAGCTTTCCAGAAATGTATTGATAATGGTGGGAGCAACATACCACCAGATGGGGAATCCGACAAAGATGGTGTCGTATTCGTCCATGTTATCACGCTTGGCAGCGATGGCAGGGCGAGAGGTAGGATCGCTCATTTCGATGGTGCTGCGGGATTTCTTATCCATCCAGTTCAGATCGGCTTTAGTGTATGGAACTTCCGGCTGAATCTCAAAAATGTCTGCACCGATAGCATCAGCCAGATTTTCGGCAACTTTCGCGGTGATGCCGCTGGCAGAGAAGTAAGTGACAAGTCTTTTGCTCATGACAAATGCACTCCCTTGATTGATTTTTACAATTTAAGTATAGCACGTTGAATAGGGAGCATCAAGTAAGGCTGAGTGGACGAATGTGCTAATATTGCAAATGAAATAAGCACAGAAGAAAGTTTACGTTGACTTTCGTGCTTATTTGGAATACAATATAAGCACGAAGGTGAGGTGACGCTTATGATGAACATGAACAATTTGGCTCAAACACATGAGATTTTAACACCGCAGCTTGCAACAAAAGTAGGTTTAACGAAATTTGAGTTTTATAAATATGTAAAGGCCAATGAATACGAGCAAGTCGGACATGGCGTATACGCAGCAAAAGATACTTGGATTGACGAATTAGCAATGCTGCACCGCCGCTGCCCGATGGGAGTGTTTTCTCATGATGAAGCGTTCTATTATTATGGGCTGACAGATCGGGAACCGCTTGTTCATACACTCACGATTTATAGTGGATATAATGTTCACCGCTTGAAAGAGGATGGCTATAAGGTTTATACAGTAAAAAAGGAACTTCTTGACGTTGGCAAGCAAATCGTAAAAAGCAATCAGGGAAATGAAATTCCTATGTACGATTTGGAACGGACAATTTGCGACTTGGTGCGGAGTAGAAGTTCTATAGAAGTACAGGATTTCAATGCAGTATTAAAAGCGTATGTCGGGAGAAAAGATAAGGACCTTAATAAACTGATGAAGTATGCAAAGCTATTTCGAGTGGATAAGATCATCCGAAATTATATGGAGGTACTACTGTAAATGGGATTTACACCTGAACAGATAAAAGGGCGTATCAAGAGCGTTGCAAAACAGAACAATGCAGACGCAAGGACACTCATGCGAATCTATATGATGGAGCGTTTTCTGGAAAGACTGGCACAATCAGAATATCGGGATAACTTTATTATCAAAGGCGGAATACTGGTTACGGCAATGATTGGTGTTGCGCACCGTTCCACGATGGACATAGACACCAGCATGAAGAATCTAAATCTATCTGCGGAGGATGCCTTGCGAGTTGTCAATCAGGTCAAAGATATTGACCTTGACGATGGTGTTTCTTTTGAGGTTAAAGATGTTTCCAATATCATGGATGAAATGGAGTATCCGGGAATCCGCGTTACCATGAACGCCAATGTGGGAAGATTGATTACGCCTTTGAAAATTGACATTTCCACTGGCGACGTGATTACCCCACGAGCAATCGAGTTCAATTATGATCTCTTGCTGGAAGATCGTTCTATCAGTCTATGGTCGTATAATTTGGAAACTATATTAGCCGAGAAGTTGCAGACGGTTTTGGCGAGGGGCATCTTAAACACCCGAATGAGAGATTTTTACGATATACGGATGCTGCTCGATACATACGAAGATAAAGTCAATAAGGCTGTTTTGAAGGATGCTTTTGCAGCAACTTGTAAAAAGAGAGGAACGGATCATCTGCAGGAGCAGGCCGAGGAGATTATCAAAATTATTGAAGCAGATGAACAGCTTCAAGTGCTGTGGAGAGCATATCAGAAGAAATACTCGTATGCAGCAGAAATTGATTATGCCAGTGTGATAAGCGGCGTAAGAAAATTGATGGATTGGATTCGATAAGCTACCATTGAAAATAGAATAGCGAGTAAAGCCCTACAAGGCTCAGGTCGGTTCAGAACTGACTGAAAGCCTTGTAGGGCTTATTTTTTTGCGATTTTTTCTAAAAAGTTTTCGCCCCTATCTTGACATCAGGGGGTTATGTTGGTCTTTCTATTGCTACGTTGCTGTCTCAGCATCACAAGGTGACGGCAGTAGATATCATTCCTGAGAAAGTAGAATTGATCAATAACAAAAAGTCTCCGATTCAGGATGA
>ENA-OPYH01000879-OPYH01000879.1-human-gut-metagenome-genome-assembly--contig:-NODE-879-length-18534-cov-3.869041_pt1 | contig 18534 bp, 17 predicted proteins | sample MGYA00241254_ERZ501488 | MGnify/ENA primary metagenome ERZ501488 (study PRJEB25962, sample SAMEA2042660) | human gut metagenome | biome: human gut; feature: human-associated habitat; material: faeces...
GGCAGCGGCTGCTGCACAACCTGTCCCGTGCCATGACGGAGGAATTAACACCCCGCCAGCAGGAGATGCTGCATCTGTACTACTACGAAAAGCTGAATATGGCCCAGATCGCGGGGCGTCTGGGGGTCAACAAGTCCACCGTGTCCCGCACCTTGTGCCGTGCGCGGCACAGATTGCATCACATCTTGCAATATAGCCTGTAATTTTCAAAAATATCCCTTGACTTTGCAGGCTCTCGTGCATATAATGCCTTTTGTTACCGGAGAGGAGGGAACAAGGTGTCTGTCTACAATAAGATCCTGCATGAGCGCGGGCTGCGCCTGCTGGGCGGCATCGTGGGCGCCGCCATCATGGCGTCGGCCATCAACCTGTTCATCGTGCCTCAGGGCTTCTACGCAGGCGGCGCCTACGGCCTGTGCCAGGTGATCCGTACCCTGCTGGTGACGCGGGCGGGGGTGAATGTGCCCTTCGATTTGGCGGGCCTGCTGTACCTGTTGGCGAATCTGCCCATGTTCTATCTGGCTTATCGGGGACTGGGACGAACGTTTTTCGCCAAGGCCACCATCGTCACCGTGTGCAACTCCATTTTTTCCGCGCTGATTCCCTCCCCTGCCGTGCCCATCATCGCAGACCCGCTGACCAGCTGCCTGATCGGCGGCCTGGGCGTGGGTTTCGCCGCGGGGCTGGTGCTGAGCTGCGGCTGTTCCACCGGTGGTCTGGACATTCTGGGATTGTACCTCAGCAAGAAGAATCCCAAGTTCACCGTGGGCCGGTTCTGCATCTGCTTCAACGTATGTCTGTACACGCTGTGCCTGTTCCTGTTCAACGCCACCACGGCCATCTACTCCGCTATCTACAATATCCTGAGCAACCTGTTTCTGGATAAGCTGCACCAGCAGAACGTCAACGTGGAGATGCTGATCTTCACCAAGAAGAATAATCCGGAGCTGGTCCGCTTCATCATCGAAAAGCTGGACCGCGGCGTGACGTACTGGACGGCCCACGGCGCCTATACCGGCGACGAGGTACAGGTGCTGTGCGTGTGCCTGAGCAAGTACGAGATCGGCACGCTGCAGCAGGTGATGCAGGAGATGGATCCCAAGGCGTTCTTCATCGTGCAGGAGGGCCGTGCTCGATCCCGCCGCATTCATCGGAATCTGCCCAGAACAGACGGAAGAATTCGTTGCCGAAGCGCGCGCACGGATTGCCGATTGCGCCGCCGAAACAGGCGACGTAAGCATCAACGTGTAACTTATAAACAACAATGACCGATGTCGCGGGGAGCCGCCTTTTTTGCAGTCTCCCCGCAAACCTGCGCCGTTCATCAACGCCGGAATGCCCATGAACAACAAATACAAAATCTTGCTCGTTGAGGATGAGCCGAGCATACGCAAATATGTGAATGCACTGCTCAACGCCTCCGGCTATATCGTAATTGAAGCTGCAAACTGTGCCGAAGCCAAGCCCTGTTTTCTTTCACACACGCCCGACCTTGTTCTTCTTGACCTCGGGCTGCCCGACGGGGACGGAATGCAGCTGCTTGAGTTCATCCGCAGCCGTTCTGCCGTGCCCGTAATAGTGCTTTCCGCACGCAGCGATGAAACGGACAAGGTTGTTGCGCTTGACGGCGGTGCAAATGATTATGTTACAAAGCCTTTCGGTTCGGCCGAACTGCTTGCGCGAATGCGTTCCGCTCTCCGCACCGGGCGACAGCACGGAACAGGTGAAACGGGCGGCAGGCTCTGCATCGGCGCACTCACGATCGATTGCGATGCCCGCCGCGTTTTTGCAGGCGAATCCGAAGTTCGGCTCACTCAAACGGAATACAATCTGCTGCTCCTGCTTGCGGAAAACAGCGGCCGAATGATGACGTATCAAAAGGTGATAAAGGCCGTGTGGGGCGAAGGGGTGAATGAGGCTAACATCAAAAAGCTTCAAGTGAACATAGCAAATATAAGAAAAAAATTTGCCGGTGTTTCCGTTCCTCTTCCCGGCATTCGCAACGAACTCGGCGTCGGCTACAGGCTTGACGGCTGAAACCGAGTTTTCTTCCGGTTTTTCGCGTTTTTCGAAATATATCTGTTTGGAACGCTCTTTTCCTATTGACAAAAAGGGTGAAAAAAAGATATACTGAACTATGAAGATAGAGGTGCAGAAGTCGAGGTAAGCTTTCGCAAAACGGGCGGTTCCGGCGAAAGGCTGAATGCGGCTCTTGCCGAAAGTGCGGCGGGGAATCCGCTTCCCCCGTGCTTGGGCGCAGCAGCTCAGTGCGCTGCGACTGTCATCGCGGGTCGTTTTCGGCTTGGGTACTGATGATGCGCTATTCACGCGGGTTTTTCTGCGTTGATGGTGCTTTTTTTGTTTTTTGCCCGAAAAGCCCGTTTTTTGCAAAAATTATACCACGGAGGAACATAAAATGGAACAAAAAATCACATCCACCATTCGCCTTCGCATGAGCTCTCAGGATGCTCATTACGGCGGAAATCTTGTTGACGGCGCACACATGCTTGCCCTTTTCGGCGACGTTGCAACCGAACTTCTCATCAAGTGCGACGGCGATGAAGGCCTGTTCAAAGCATATGACATGGTCGAATTCATAGCACCCGTCTATGCCGGCGACTATATCGAAGCATACGGTGAAATCACCCATATCGGCAACAGCTCCCGCAAGATGAGCTTTGAAGCACGCAAGGTTATTGTTCCGCGCACCGATATTAACGACTCCGCATGCGATTTCCTTGAGGAACCCATCGTTGTTTGCAGAGCAACGGGAACCTGCGTGGTGCCCATAGACAAACAGCGCAAATAAATTGCACTGTTTGTCATTGGCAGAAAGTCTTTGCCTTTCTGCAATGCGGTAAAACAGACAAACAGCGCAAATAAACTGCACTGTTTGTCATTGACAGAAAGTCTTTGCCTTTCTGCAATGCGGTAAAATAGACAAACACCGCAAATAAACTGCACTGTTTGTCATTGGCAGAAAGTCTTTGCCTTTCTGCAATGCGGAAGATACAGACAAACAGCGCAAATAAACTGCACTGTTTGTAATCTATGCTTGTCTGCATTAGTTTACAGGAGGTACACAAATGGCATGTTTTCTTGTTCCGGTTGCCGAGGCAATCGTTACAACAATTGTTGAAAAAGCTCTGAAATCCACTGAGAAGAAAGCTGTCGTCAAGCTTAATTCTGCCGACGGCACAGCTTTGGAAGTATCAAAAACCCCGTTTTCTGCTAAGCTTGGTTGGCTCAACAAGCTGCTTTGGGGCGGCTCCGCTCTCTTAGCTTTCGAGCACGTTTGGCACGGAGAAATCGTTCCGTTTTTTCCTTTTCTGACAGCTGTTAAAAGCGGTGAAACCGGAGAAATGCTTGCGGAAATGGGCAGTGCCGGCGTAATGATGGCCGTTACCGTTACCGCCGTCTGGGTCGGAATGCTCGCAGTCTCCCGTTTTGCGGAAAAGAAATCGCTCAAATCACCCGCAGACTTGCTCGGGGGAATGCAAAGATGACGTTGCTTACAACGGTATTTGCTGCAATTGCCTCCACAATTGTCTGGTACAAAAAAGCACCTGAAAACGAGATGAAAGTCGGCATTCTCTGCTGGATGTATTGGGGAGCATCGCTTATGTGGCTTGTAGATGCAATATTTGAGTATATTGAAATCGGAGCCGGTCTTTTTACCCCCGCCCCGGTCGATATGCTCAACGATCTTTTTCTCGGGCTTTCCGTTGTTGCGCTGGGTCTTGTCATATGGCTTGTTGTATTGCTTATAAAGGATCCAAAAGGTGTTGTAAGATCGGCGTTGTTCGGGAAAAAATAATCTTCCGCAAGGGAACGCAAATTTATACTTTCGTGTCCCCTGTGTAAAAATCAAAACAAAAAGCAAACGCCGAGACGGAATTGCAAACGGGCAGCGAAACGGAACTGCCGGTTGCCGATTTTCGATTCCCGTTTTCCTCAAGGTACGTTTGCCGCAGAATAAAATAATTTGAAAGGAACTATCGGAATCCATGGAAAAACTCATCATCACCGCCTGCATCTGCGGCGCGGAAGTCACCAAGGAACACAACCCCGCCGTGCCTTACACGGTTGAAGAGATTGCGAACGAAGCCTATTCCGCATACAAAGCGGGCGCAAGCATCATTCACCTGCATGTCCGCTATGATGACGGCACACCCACCCAGGATAAGGCACGCTTCAAAGAATGCATGGATGCCATCTATGCAAAATGTCCCGATGTTATCATTCAGCCCTCCACCGGCGGTGCAGTCGGCATGAGCGATGACGAAAGGCTCCAGCCCATCGAGCTTATGCCCGAAATGGCAACCCTCGACTGCGGCACCTGCAATTTCGGCGGGGACGACATCTTTGTTAACACCGAAAACACCATCAAGTATTTCGGCGAACGCATGATCGAGCGCAATATCAAACCCGAAGTCGAAGTTTTCGACAAAGGCATGATCGATATGGCGATTCGCCTCAACAAAAAAGGCTTTATCAAGAGCCCCATGCATTTTGACTTTGTTATGGGCGTCAACGGCGGCATCAGCGGCACGCCGCGCGACCTTGTATTCATGGCAGGCAGCATTCCCCAGGGTTCAACCTTCACGGTTGCGGGCGTCGGCAGAACCGAATTCCCGATGATCACCCTCGGCATTCTTCTCGGCGGCCACGTCCGCGTCGGCTTTGAAGACAACGTCTACCTTGAAAAGGGCGTTCTTGCAAAGAGCAACGGCGAGCTTGTTGAAAAAGCAGTCCGCATTGCAAAGGAACTCGGCAGGGAGATCGCAACCCCCGCCGAAGCACGCGAGATCCTCGGCCTTGCGCCCCGCGCATGACCGATAATCCGCCATAAACATAAATTTTATTCGGAGGAAACCAAAATGGAACTTAAAGGCAACAAATACGGCACTCACAGAGTTATCGAACCCAAGGGCGTTCTCACTCAGGCAGCATGGAAAATCGACAACGACATGACCAAGCACTACTCCAACGAGATCATCTGCGATGTTATCTCCCTTAACATCGACTCCGCTTCATTCACTCAGATTGAAGAAGCATGCGGCGGCGACGAGCAGAAGATCGGCGAAATGATCATGGGCATCGTTGCAGAGCGCGGCAAGCAGCAGAACCCCGTTACCGGTTCCGGCGGCATGTTCATCGGCAAAGTTGCATACATCGGCGAAGATCTTAAGGATCGCGACCTTAAAGTCGGCGACAAGATCGCTTCCCTCGTTTCCCTCTCCCTCACTCCGCTCAAAATCGAAAAGATCCTTGCTATCCACAAGGATATCGACCGCGTTGACATTATCGGTCAGGCTGTTCTTTTCGAAAGCGGCATCTACGCAAAGCTGCCCGATGACATGAGCGAACCTCTCGCACTTGCAGCTCTCGACGTTGCAGGCGCACCCGCACAGGCCCGCAAGCTCCCCAAGGAAGGCGACAGCGTTCTTATCCTCGGCGCAAACGGCAAGAGCGGCGTTCTCTGCGGCTACGAAGCAATGAAGAAGGTAGGCCCCAAGGGCAATGTTGTCGGCGTTGTCCGCAACCCCGCTCAGGTTCCCGCCCTTATGGAACTCGGCGTTTACAACAAGGTTATCGTTGCAAGCGCAACCGAACCCATTGCAGTGCTTGATGCCGCACTGGCTGCAAACGACGGCAAGGAATACGACATCTCCATCTGCTGCGTCAACATCGAAAGCTGCGAAATGAGCGCGATCCTCCCCGTTCGCGACGACGGCATCGTTTACTTCTTCTCCATGGCAACCAGCTTCACAAAGGCTGCACTCGGCGCAGAGGGCATCGGCAAGGACGTCACCATGATCATCGGCAACGGCTACACCAAGGATCATGCCGAAATCACCCTCAACGTTCTCCGCGAGAACGAAAAGCTCCGCAAGCTCTTTGACGAGAAGTACTGCTGATAACCGTCTATTTATCGACACGTCAACCGAATAAGGGGCTTATAAATCAGTTTTTTGCGAATAAGCCTTTTCCGGGCTGCTCTCCGCGCTGCGCAGATTTGCGGCAGGGGACAGCCCGTATAAAACACTGTTTATCGATATTGCTTTTATCGATAAACTTCGGGCAGATTGTTTTTTATCGTCCGAAATCCGGTTCACACCCCGGAATACCCGCAACGACAGCCGAAAGGCAAGGAGGCAAAAATGAATAAAAGCAGGCAATACGGTCTGTTCACCGATGTTCCCGATGAGCTTTGGAACGATTGGCATTGGCAGGTTGCAAACCGCATCGAAACTCTTGAAGATCTCAAAAAATATATCTCCCTGACTCCCGAGGAAGAAGAGGGCGTTGCGAAATGCCTCGGCACGCTCCGCATGGCGATCACTCCCTATTATCTCTCCCTCATCAACCCGAACGATCCCTATGATCCCGTTCGTCGTCAGTGCATTCCTTCCGCGGCAGAGCTTTATCAGGCTCCCGAGGACCAGCTTGACCCCCTTCATGAGGACACGGATTCCCCCGTGCCCGGTTTGACTCATCGTTATCCGGACAGGGTTCTGTTCCTTATCACCGACCAGTGCTCCATGTACTGCCGTCACTGCACCCGCCGCAGGTTTGCGGGGCAGCACGATACCGCCGTTCCCGATTGCCAAATCGAGAAATGTCTCGACTATATCCGCAATCATACCGAAGTTCGCGATGTTCTTCTTTCCGGCGGCGACGCACTCATGCAGAGCGATGAAAAGCTTGAATACATCATCAGCGAGCTGCGCAAGATGCCCCATGTTGAAATCGTCCGTCTCGGCAGCAGAACCCCTGTTGTCATGCCGCAGAGGATCACCCCGGAGCTTTGCGCAATGCTCAAAAAGTACCATCCCGTTTGGCTGAACACGCATTTCAACCATCCCAATGAAATCACCGAAGAGAGCAAGCGCGCATGTGAGATGCTTGCAGACGCAGGCATTCCCCTCGGCAACCAGAGTGTTCTGCTTGCAGGCGTCAACGACTGCGTACATGTGATGAAAAAGCTTGTTCAGGATCTCGTTCGCATCCGCGTTCGTCCTTACTACATCTATGTTTGCGATCTTTCCATGGGTCTGACCCATTTCCGCACCCCCGTAAGCAAGGGTATCGAAATCATCGAGGGTCTGCGCGGCCACACCAGCGGCTACTGCATCCCCACCTTTGTTGTTGACGCACCCGGCGGCGGCGGCAAAACCCCCGTTATGCCCAACTACGGCATCAGTCAGACTCCCAGAAAGACGATCCTCAGGAATTTCGAGGGCGTTATCACGACCTATACCGAGCCGGAGCATTACGAAAACGTATGTCATTGTGAAGTTTGCCGCAAGGCACGCGGCGAACAGCCCGACCTTATCGGCGTTGCAGGCCTTGAACAGGGCAGGCGCGACGGCAAAATCTCCCTTGAACCCTCCGATCTTGAAAGGCTCAAGAGGGGGCATCACGAATAATCGGCATTTAATTGCTCCGCAGAAAGCTGCTTAAGCAATTGCAGGTTAACCACTCGGTGTGTTCTGTTCCGCATGAACGCGCCGCACACCGCCCGCCGGGCGCAGGGATTATGTCCCGGCGGGTGACTTTAAAAGGATTATGGAAAAGTGTCAGGAGGATAAGCACTCAATGGAATCAAAACTTAACCTCAATCGAAATCTTGTTGATAAAGCCCGCGAATCTGCCCGCCGCATTGCGGAGGATACTCAGAACTTTATCGACCTTCACACGACGGTAACGGTGGAACGCGCCGTTTGCCGCCTTCTCGGCATCGACGGTGTAAACGCACTTGAAGTTCCGCTGCCCAATGTTGTTGTCGATCACCTTTTCGACAAGGGTCTGCTCCCGGGCGGCGCAGCCTACTATATCGGCAACGCAATGGCCGAAACCGGCATGAATCCGCAGCAAATTGCGGAGAGCATCGACCGCGGCGAGCTTGATCTTTCCGCCGTTGCTCCCCACAGCATTGAAGAGATTCGCGCCGCCGTCATGCCCGTTGCGGAAGCCACGGCGGAACGCATTCGCACAAACGTTGCAAAGCGCAATGATTATCTCAACAGCTTCGGCGACAAAACCGACCCGTACCTCTATGTTATCGTTGCAACCGGCAACATCTATGAGGATATCGTGCAGGCAAAGGCTGCCGCAAAACAGGGTGCGGACATTATCGCCGTTATCCGCACCACCGGTCAGAGCCTGCTCGACTATGTTCCCTACGGCGCAACCACCGAGGGTTTCGGCGGAACCTACGCAACTCAGGAAAACTTCCGCCTTATGCGTGCTGCGCTTGACGAAGTCGGCGAACAGGAACATCGCTACATCCGTCTGTGCAACTACTGCTCCGGTCTCTGTATGCCCGAAATCGCCGCCATGGGCGCGTTGGAACGCCTTGACGTAATGCTTAACGATGCTCTTTACGGTATCCTCTTCCGCGATATCAACATGCAGCGCACGATCGTTGACCAGTATTTCAGCCGCGTTATCAACAGCTTTGCCGGCGTTATCATCAACACCGGCGAGGACAACTACCTTACCACAGCCGATGCTGTCGAAGAGGCGCACACCGTGCTTGCTTCCCAGTTCCTCAACGAACAATTCGCACTCAAAGCCGGGCTTCCCGAAGAGCAGATGGGTCTCGGGCACGCATTTGAAATATCTCCCGATGTTGAAAACGGCTTCCTTTACGAGCTTGCGCAGGCGCAGATGGCAAGGGAGATCTTCCCCAATGCACCGCTTAAATACATGCCCCCCACAAAGTTCATGACGGGCAATATCTTCCGCGGGCATGTTCAGGACGCACTCTTCAACATGGTCACGATCCTCACCGGACAGAAGCTCCACCTTCTCGGTATGCTCACCGAAGCTATCCACACTCCGTTCATGAGCGACCGTGCACTCTCCATAGAGAACGCACAGTACATCTTCCGCACCATGCACGAGCTCGGCAGTGAACTGACCTATAAAGAAGGCGGCATCATGCAGACCCGTGCAAACGAAGTTCTTCGGAAAGCAACCGACCTTCTCGGTGAAATTGAGCAGACAGGCTTGTTTGCAACGCTTGAAAAGGGCGTGTTTGCGGACATTAAGCGTCCTCGCGACGGCGGCAAGGGTCTTGCCGGCGTTGTTACCAAGGATGATTGCTATTTCAACCCCTTTGTTGAGCTGATGCATAAAAAAGGAGGCAACGAATAATGAGCGGCGGACTTTATAACACCCACAAGGCTGATTTTGACACAACTCTCGACCTTACACGGCTCAAGGCATACGGCGACACCATGAACGACGGCAAGGTTCAGTTCAGCTTCACCCTTCCCGTTAAGAACGATGAAAAGGGCATGGAAGCTGCACGCCAGCTCGTCCGCAAAATGGGCGTTGAAGAACCCAACGTTGCGCTTGCAAAGTCTTTGGACAAGGAGTTCACATTCTATGTTGTTTACGGCAGCGTTGTGCATACCGTTGACTATGAAAACATCCATGTGCAGACCGTTGAAGAGGAAACCATGAGCATGGCAGAAACCGACGAATATATTCGCGAGCATTTCGGCAGGAAGATCGTCATGATCGGCGCTTCCACCGGCACCGATGCGCACACCGTCGGAATCGATGCAATCATGAACCGCAAGGGCTTTGCAGGCCATTACGGACTTGAACGCTATGACATGATCGAAGCTATCAACATGGGTGCACAGGTTCCCAACGAGGAATTCATCAAAAAGGCGGTTGAAGTCAACGCCGATGTTCTTCTTGTTTCCCAAACCGTTACCCAGAAGGATATACACATTCAAAACCTTACCGAGCTTATCGAGCTGCTTGAAGCGGAAGGCCTGCGCGACAGGTTCATCGTCTGCTGCGGCGGCGCACGCATCACCCACGAGCTTGCAAAGGAACTCGGCTTTGATGCAGGGTTCGGCGCAAGCAAATATGCCGACGATGTTGCAACTTTTGCCGTCACCGAAATGGTTAAGCGCGGAATGAAGTAATCTTTTTTTCGATTTCGTTTTAACACGCTTTCGTTTTAAACAACACACGGGACTGCTCCGAAAGGGGCGGTTCCGTTTTTGTTTTTCTTTCCTTTATGCAATTGCCGGCGGGCAGCGGTTGGATCCGATATTAAAAATATACTTGCATTTTTGTGCAAAAGCCTTAAAATTTACTTCACCGAAACATTTTGAAAAAAGCTGCGGTATACCGAATCCGCTGCCGAATAAAGAAAGGATGCACCGAAACCATGGACGAACTGCTTGAACAACTCATTGACCAATGCCGCCCCTACACTTCCGAGGGCAGATTGGCAAGCTATATTCCGGAGCTTACAAAAGCCGACCCGAACGCACTGGGTGTGTACCTTATCAGCAGCGACGGCAAACATTACTGTGCGGGTGATTACACCAAAAAATTTACGATTCAAAGCGTTGTGAAGCCGATTCTGCTTTTGCTTGCGTTAATGGACAACGGCATTGAACAGGTTCGCTCACGCATCGGTGTTGAAGCAACGGGCAAGCCCTTCGATGCAATAAATGTTTCGGCGCAGTCCCTTTTGAGCGAGCATCTGAATCCAATGGTCAACATGGGTGCGATCGCCCTCTGTCCGATGATATGCGGAAATGACTACAACGAGCGTTTCGAGCGTCTTCTTAACCTGACGCGCCGCCTTGCGGACAATCCCGATATCGCACTTAACGAAAGCGTCTATCTTTCCGAAAAGCGGACGGGCAACAAAAACCGTGCGCTTGCATACATGCTCAAATCCCAAGGTATGATAGCCGATGACGTTGAAGATGTGCTTGATTGTTATTTCAAGGCCTGCTCAATCTCTGTCGACTGCCGCGACCTTGCAAAAATCGGCTGGGTGCTTGCCTCCCACGGAAAGCCCCTCAAGCGGCTGTTTCCGTATGAATATGCACGCTATGTGAATGCGGTGCTCATGACCTGCGGCATGTATGACGGTTCCGGCGAGTTTGCCGTGCGCGTCGGCGTTCCTGCCAAAAGCGGCGTCGGCGGCGGAATAATGGCGGTTGTGCCGACAAGAATGGGCATCGGGATTTTTTCTCCCGCACTGGACGAAAAGGGCAACGGTTATGCCGGAATAATGCTGCTTCAAAAGCTTTCGGAGCAATTGTTCCTGAGCATCTTCTGATTTTCCCCCGTTTTTTGACACGACTCCAAAATAAATCTTTGATTTGACTTTTAAATCAGGCAATGTTCTGCATTTGCCGAAAAAGCGGAACACGGAGGTTACTCCCCCTGTTCCGCTTTTGTTTTTTAGCGCATATTATTCAAAAATTCGCTTCACCTTCGGAAACAGCGGTTCAAACACAAAGAACCTGTCAAGAACTTTTCCGAAAAGCCCGATAAGCGCGCCGTTGACGGCCGTCATGATTATCGTTCCGACGCCTATGCCGCGAAATCTGCCGAAAAAAGCAAGCGTCAGCACGCACGCGGCTGCAAGGCAGCAAAAATCAAAACATGTTTTGAATTTCGGCAGCGCAATGTTGAACCTGCGGCTCAGCATTTTAACAAAAAAATCATACACCTGCGGATAAAGGTAGACTTTGTAGAACGAAGCGATCGAAAACGAACAGAGCAGCACGCCGCCCGCAAACAGAAGCAGGCGCACAGGCAGAGCAAAACTTCCCGGTGCTGTCACTGCGGGATTGAATGCCGGCACAACGCTGCGCCATGCGTCAAGCACAAAGCCGTAGATCACGCACGTCACGAACGAAAACAGGTACACCGGCTTTACGCGGCGCATCAAAATGCAGAAAACCGCAAACAGCAGTGCCTGAATAATGTATTCCGCCCTTCCGAAAGTCAGGAACGGAAACTTAAGGCTGAGAATATACGCCGGAGCAACTATCATCGAAACGCCGAAATCCGCCGCCGCCGTCATTGCAACGGCAAGTGAAAGCATCACAAGTGCGGCAAGGTAGACCGGCTCCTCATAAAGCCGTATTCTCCCCGCCGCCGGTTCAGAACTTTTTTCAGTTGAATTTTTCAAAAAAATACCTCCGCATCCGCGTGCATGTGCAAACACCGAGCCCGTCGGCATTTGCCGAAAGGTATTATAAGAATATCGGCGGAACTTGTCAATCGGAAAACGGAATAAGCGAATTAAACCGCCTGTGCGCTGCTGTCAGCTCTCCAAGCTCCGCATGAGCCCGGGCAATGCCTTCTCGAATTTGACCCCGTATCTGTGCCCGCTGTCCCCGACGGTTGCCCTTATTGATGCAACCGTGAAATCAACCGCAAGCTTCATTGCCGCCGCAATATCTTTGCCGAGAACAAGTGCACCGAACAGAACGGCCGCAAAAACATCGCCCGTTCCGTGGAACGAATCAGGAATGTTCTCCGAATAATATGAGCGGAATTCGCCGTCAACACTGTCATATGCCATGACGCCCTGATGCGCGCTGTCCAAAGAAACGCCCGTGATCAGCGCACGGCGCGGCCCGAGAGCGCAGAGTCCGCGCAGCATTCCGCGAATGTATTCCTCATCGTATCCGCTCTGTTTGTATTCCGTTTTAAGCAGCATCGATGCTTCCGTTATGTTCGGCACAACTATATCAGCCTCACGGCAAAGCTCACGCATCGAGTCAACAAATGCGCTGTCGAATCCGCTGTAAAGCACGCCGTTATCTGCCATTGCGGGATCTATAAAGACCAATGCCCCTTCACGACGGTTTTGCGCAATAAAGTCCGAAACAACATCAACCTGATGACAGCTGCCCAGATAGCCCGTGTAGATTCCGTCAAAGGTGATTCCGCAGGTTTTCCAATGGTCGGAGATTTTCTGAATGTCCTCCGTGAGATCGCGAAAAGTTTAGCCTGTAAACCCGCCGGTATGTGTTGACAATACCGCCGTCGGAATGATCGAGCAGCTTATCCCCATTGCCGAAATGACCGGCAAAGCGACCGTAAGCGAACATTTGCCGAAACATGAAATATCTTGCAGAGTAACAACTTTTTTATCCATAATGCATACCTCCTGAGTATGCACCAATCGTACTCCCGCGGCCGCATTTTGTCAATCGTCAAAATGTTGTCATATTGTGTTTAGATTTATTCCATGTTATTTTTCTTTACATATCGAAAGGGATTCTTGCTCCGCGCCCTGCCCGAAAAAGTGCCGTTTGAAGCGTGTTTTCCGCAAAAACCGCACAAGCTTCGGTTCATGTTTTGTAAAGATAAATTACTCAGGGAAATTTTTAAAGTTTCCCCGCTTCCGACAGTGCCGTTGCCATGATTCCGACATTATCGTTATAAATCCTTCCGAATTGGCTGAGCGGCAGGGGATTCGTGCCGCGTCCGGCTTCAACAGTGTATCCCGGGCGATTATAAAACAGGATGAACCAATCCTTGTACCCGGCAAAGCCGCTCTCTGTCGGCACCTCGTCCAGTTTATAGCCGCTGACGGCAGCAAGCGCACGCCCGATATCATAGCCGTTCGGCGGTTCAATATCAAGGTATTTCCAATAAATTACCTCACCCTGCGTATGATAGGCAAGGATAAGCCGAAACTCATGATCGGCGGTGAAATCAAACACGGCGCGGCTCTCCGGCGCGGAAAGAGGCTCAGTGCCGACAAAATCGCGCGGTGCGGGCGAAACCCAGCCTTGAGCATATTTCGTTTCCTTTGCCGTATCCCAGCCCGCCGGGTAGTTAAGGTTCAGATCCGTACCTTCAATATTCGCCTTCCACCCGCTCGGGAAAGGCACCGCAGGGTATTGCCGCGCAATGCGCTTCACGGACTGCCAAAGCGGCGTTGTTTCATCCAATGCACCGTTAACAAGATCCACGCCGTCCGGATTGACAAGCGGGGCGATGAAAAGCCGCGTTTTTGCAAAAAGTTCACGCGCATCCCTTCCGAAAATGCTGCTCCCGTTGATATATGCTTTCAGATAGTTTTCTGCAAATTTCAGCACAAGCGGAGTTGTTATCCACTCGTTCGCATGATGTGACGCATTGAAAAACGCCTCAGCCGAGCCCGCACCGATTGAAACTGCGCGAAGCGGCCTGCCCATGACGGATTTTCCGTATGTTTCCGTTCCGATAAAAGGATAGCGCAGCTTCAACCCTTCAAGCACAAGTTCATTCAGCTTGGAGGTCCACCGAACATCGGACGGCACAAGGTCAAAGCCGTACGGAATATAAATTTCCGTTCCCGGAACCAATTTCTCCGGATTCAATGCAGGATTCGCCGCCGCAATTGCGGCAATCGTTGTTCCGTAATGCTTTGCAAGGCGGTAAAAAGTGTCTCCGCTGCGAATTTTTGTTGCAAACCCGCCGAGGAGGAAGGGGAGCAGAGCCTTTTTCGTGTCCCTGCCGACAATGCCGTCCGCCGCAAGCCCGAATGCAGCCTGAAACCTGCGCACTGCGTTCTGCGTGTCCGCACCGAAAATACCGTCAATTCCGTACGGTGAATTATAATATCCGCTGCGCGTGAGCGCAAGCTGCAAAAGCTCAACATCCGTGCCTCGACTGCCGTATTTCAAATTATCCATTCGCTTTTTGTCCTTTCAAGCTGCGTATTTCGGAATGCGCGAAGCAGTTGACCGAATGTCCCGCGCATATCCGCTGCCGCTGCTTAATTGTATGCACGAAAGGAAGAAGTATGAATGCAAGGGCGGGCTGCGGTGACAGCTCCTCTTCAATGCGATTCCGTCTGTTAATTAAAAAGGAGGAATGCGAAACAATTCCGCATTCCCGACCCGTGATTCGAGTATTTGATTATTTATCCGTTCCGATCAGGAACTCAGTGATTCCGTTCAGCCAATCGCCCTCATATATCTCGATAAGCCCTGCATCGGAAGCGGCGGCAAGTTTGGGATTGATGGGCAGGCGTGCGGCGGCGGGGATATTGAACCTGTGCGCCGTTTCGTCAATATGACTTCTGCCGAAAATCTCGCTGCGTTCACCGCAATGCGGGCACTCGTAATAGGACATGTTTTCAACAATGCCGAGCACGGGAATATTCATCATGCGCGCCATGTTCACGGCCTTTTCAACTATCATTGAAACGAGATCCTGCGGAGAGGTAACAACAACGATGCCTGCAATCGGCAAGGACTGGAACACCGTCAGGGGAACATCGCCCGTTCCCGGAGGCATGTCAACAAACATGAAATCAACGTCGCGCCAGATGACATCCGTGTAGAACTGTTTGACCGTTCCCGCAATAACCGGGCCGCGCCAAACCACGGGGTCGGTATCGTTTTCCAGCAGGAGGTTGATGCTCATAACATCAATGCCCGTTTTGCTTTTGCAGGGGAGAATGCCGTCCTCGTTTCCGAGAGCCTTTTCATGTATGCCGAAAAGCTTTGGGATGGAGGGGCCGGTAATATCCGCATCAAGAATCGCACTGTGCTTTCCCGCACGGTTCATGTTTACCGCAAGCAGGGAAGTGACAAGGGATTTGCCGACGCCGCCCTTGCCGCTGACAACGGCAATGACCTTTTTGATATTGCTCAGCGGATGTGCATTCACTTTAAAATCCTGCTGCTTTTGCGCACTGCTGCGGGAAGCGCAATCCACCCCGCAGGTTTCGCAATTGTGGGTACACTGTTCGCTCATTAATTGACCTTTCTCCCGCCCGCGAAGGAGCAGCCGCAGAGCGGGAATCGAATTATCTTTGCTCATTGCTATTATAACCCGAAATGCGGCTCAATACAAGGGGAACACGTGCGATATACATTCTTATTCGTCTTTTTTCATCAATCCGCAAAGCGCATCAAGGAAACAGTCCGTACGCTCCTTGTTGAGCGAATAATACACTCTGCGGCCGATATCCGCGCTTTTGACAAGGTTTGCGCCGAGCAGAACGCTTAGGTGCTGCGAAACGGTGCAGGGTGCAAGCCCGAGATACTTCGCAAGTTCGCCCACATATGCCGAACCTTCAAGCAGCCGCAGAACGATTTTGAAGCGATTCTGTTCGCCCAAGATATCCATTATCCGTGCAACTTCGGAAACCGAGTTTTCCGCGCTTTCCGAATTGCGGCGGAAAGTGCCGAAAAGCGTGCCGATAATCGCTGTTTTTCTGCTTTTCGCGCAGCACAAAAGGATTCCAGCTTGACGATGACGGTATAAACCAGAACAGCAGCGCGCAAATTGCCGCAAGCACCGCAACAGTGCCGCCAACAATGAAAAACGCATCCCAGCCGCCGCCAAGGAAGAAAAAGAACCCTGCAGTCAGCGATAATAAGCCGATTGCGCCAAGTATGCCTCCGGGCACAACAATCTCCAGCCCGATTAAAACTACCCCGGCCACAAGCAGAACCGTATCAAGCGACATCCAATCACCTCCGCAAAGTATATATTATTATTATAACATACAACAAAAGCATACAGCAAAATTAAGCGTTTAAAAGTACAAAAATTATAAATTAAAATTTATTCTTTCTGAAATTACAATTCAGGAAAAGCGTTATTTAATATGGCGCTGCACACCTTTTCCTCCCACAAATACATGCCGCTGTAAGCACCGGCGTTTGCACTTTCAGACCCGGGCATGCCGTTCATAATATAAATAAACCCGTTTTTATGTTCCCGGTCTATAAACATACCTGCCAGTAAACCGTAGGCTTCGGCAAAATGCCCGGACATTTCTATATCCCTGTCCGGCAGAAAACGGTCTTTATCAATGTTTTTTATATTCTGAATACCGAGCCCGAAGCAGTTCATTAACCCGCCGTAAGTATCGCCGTTGGTTTTAGCTTCGTTTAAAGTCCAGTAAGGCTTAAACATTTCATCAATGCTTTTTTTCGTTAAAATGCGTTTTCCGTTATATTTGCCGTTATCAATAAGCATCTGCATCCATTTTTCCAGCCCGGCAAGGCTTATCCGCAAGCCGCCGTGCGGAAAAAATATTGTGGCATTGGTTCCCGTTATGTATTCATCGTAATTATATATGTTGTACAGATTATTGCCGTATATTTTTAATGCGGAATAATCGTCAACCTGCGCAATCCACGGGCCGTCAGTATTCCAGACGCCGTATTCCTGCTTCTGATAAATCAGCCCAAAATCATTCAGCGCAGCTTCGTTAAAATCGGTTATGTTAAAGCTGGCATCAATTCCCATAGGGTCAAAAATTGCCTGCTTCATATATTTATCAAACCGCGTCTGGGTAACTTTTTCTATAATGGTTCCCAAAATTCCGTAATTTAAATTTGTATAACAGAAAAATTCGCCCGGTGCTTCACCGTAAGGCGCATAATGCGCGCCGCCTTCATAAAACATCCCGTCCGGGCGGAATAACTCCTGCAAACTGTATTTTGAAGGTATTGTATAAACTTCACCGTCGCGCAGCGAAGAAATATGGCTTAACAGCATTTTAGAAGTTATCGGCGTATCAGGATAGTTTGGGTTACGCAGCGTAAAGCCAAGGTAACGGCTTATATCTGCGTCCAAATCAATTTTACCCTGTTCGGCAAGCTGCATGTATGCAGCCGCAACAAAAACTTTGGAAAGAGAAGCAATGCGCAGTTTGGTATCCCGCGTAAGCGGCAGGTTATTTTGAGGATTTTCATTATCAATGTACCTGCTGCCCAAAGTCTTTTCATAAACCAGCCGGTCATCTTTAATAACCGCCGCAACAACACCGGGCACGCCGTTTTTGTTATCGTCAATTAATAATTGCAAATCAGTGTTCAGTTTGGCAAAGTTTTCATTTTCTGCCGCCGCAGCAAATGCCTTTAACTGGCAGGGCAAACAAATAATGCCGCAAATAATAAAAGCAGTTAAAAATATTATGTTTTTAAAATATTTCATTCTTATACCCCTGTCTTAAAACAAAAAGTTAAAAACAATTATAACATTAAATTGCCTGCTTATAATACCTGTTTTGGGGTGCAAATATGGTATTTTTTGTGAATTTTAAAGAAAACAGCAAACAAACCCAGCAGCAGCCAAAGCCAGAGAAAAATCTTAATGCAACTTATTTCCTGCGCAATTAAACTATTGACAGCGGTTTGAGAAAATATTATAATATCTTTCGTCAACAAAATTCCCCGATAGTTCAGCCGGTAGAACACCTGACTGTTAATCAGGGCGTCGTAGGTTCGAGTCCTACTCGGGGAGCCAGAAAATCAATGTCCCGGACGTTTACCGTTCGGGATTTTTTATTTTTATGTATGCTTTCCCGCTCTTTTTACAAAAAGCACAAAATAAAATACGGAACCAGTTTTCAGGGTATATAAACACACCTTAAAATACTGATTCCGTATGTAAAGTTTTAAATATTCAGCTTTTTATTGCCAGCTTATCTTGTCAGTTTATAAATAAGCGCGTTGCAGATTGCAGCCGCAACGTTGCTGCCGCCCTTGCGCCCTACTGCTACGATATAAGGGATGCCAGTCTGCATAATAATTTCTTTTGATTCCACTACATTAACAAAACCTACCGGCACACCGATTACCAGTGCCGGTTTTATTTTGCCTTCTTTTACAAGCTCATCAAGGCGTACCAGCGCGGTAGGAGCATTGCCAACGGCAATAATTACCGGTCCTTCAACGGTGCAGGCTTTTTCCATGCAGGCTGCCGCACGTGTGGAACCTGCTTCTTTGG
>ENA-OPYH01000895-OPYH01000895.1-human-gut-metagenome-genome-assembly--contig:-NODE-895-length-18338-cov-5.104140_pt1 | contig 18338 bp, 17 predicted proteins | sample MGYA00241254_ERZ501488 | MGnify/ENA primary metagenome ERZ501488 (study PRJEB25962, sample SAMEA2042660) | human gut metagenome | biome: human gut; feature: human-associated habitat; material: faeces...
CCGCCTTTTCCGAGCCGGAACCAATCGGACAGACCAGTTCGCAAACACCGCAGCCTTCGCACAGATAAGGGTTGCACTCCGTTGAATTTCAAATCAAAGCAATAATAAAAAGAAAGCATTTGCCGCATGCTGCGGCAAATGCTTCTTTTTTCTTCAAGCAAAGCAGGGCGAGAATTCGGCCTTTGCCGTATTTCCGCCCCTCTCCCCTGCTCATTGGTCGTAATGCTCCAAAAACGAGTGCACCTCGCCTTTCGTCTTGTAGCCGGGGAAGGTGTCGAGCGCGACAGTGTGGATGCTGTTGAAGATGGATTTTTCGATGTTGGGGTTGTCCCGCTTTAAGCGGCGCAGCAGGGTCTTGATTTCCTGACGCTTTGAGCCGCCTCCACCGTTGTCGCAGATGGTGCAGCTTTCTGTAAAGCGGCAGGCGCACTGGATGAACTCAAGCTGGTTGTACTGCCGCCAGGCGATGATGTTCTCCTCGTGGATGCAGTACATCGGGCGGATGAGCTCCATGCCCTCAAAATTGTCGCTGTGGAGCTTTGGCAGCATGGCCTGCAGCTGCGAGCCGTAAAACATGCCCATCACTGTCGTCTCGATCACATCGTTAAAGTGATGACCCAGCGCGATTTTGTTGCAGCCGAGCTCCTTGGCCTTGCTGTAAAGGTGGCCGCGCCGCATGCGGGCGCAGAGGTAGCAGGGCGATTTGTCCGTGCTGTTGGCCACCTCGAAGATATTGGTCTCGAATACCGTGATGGGGATGTGCAGCAGCGCCGCGTTGCTCTCGATGCGCTGGTGGTTGATGGCGTTGTAGCCCGGATCCATGACAAGGAACACCAGCTCAAACGGCACATCGCTGTGGCGGTGCAGCTCCTGCATGAGCTTTGCCATCAGCATCGAGTCCTTGCCGCCGGAGATGCACACGGCGATCTTGTCCCCCGCCTGAATGAGTTCATATTTTTTCACCGCATAGACAAACGGTTTCCACAGCTCGTCGCGGTATTTTTTGATGATGCTCCGCTCGATCATCTGATAAGGCTCTAACGTTCTTGGCATGGATAACTCCCTCTTCTCTAATAGCTTCCGCCGCGGCGGAGCGTTCATTGCGCAAGCTCCCGATAGCAGCGGTCAAAAATTTGCAGAAATTCCGCGATTTCCGCCTCTGTTGTCAGGTGGCTGAGGCTGATGCGCCACGAGGACAGCGCGTTTTTCCGGTCGCGGCTCACCGCGTAGACCGCCTTGGACGGCGCCCCCTCCACCGAGCAGGCGGACTTCACGGACACGCAGACATCATTTTTTCCCAGCTCCTGCTGAAAAGCCGTCCCCTTGACGCCGTTGACGCTCAGATTCAAAATGTGCGGCACGGCGTTTTCCGGACTGTTGAAGCGGACTTTTGGATACTTCGCAAGCTCCGCGCGCAGCAGACGATTCAGCGCCGCAACGTGTGCGATGCGCTCGTTCTGATTTTCGAGCGCCAAACGCAGCGCCTTCTCGATCGACATCGCCATGCCCAGTGCGGGCGTGCCGCTGCGATAGGGCGTGGTGCTGCCGCCGCCGTGGATCTGCGGCTCGATGACAAGGTCCTTCTTTTTGACCAGCAGGCCGCTGCCGTTCAGGCCGCAAAACTTGTGCGGCGCGATGCTCATTGTGTCCACACCGGAGAGCACCAGCTTGGTCTTCCCCACGGCCTGCGTCGCGTCCACATGGAGGCGGCAGTTGGGATAGTCTCTCAAAATATCCGCGATCTCTTGGATCGGCTGCACCGTGCCGAGTTCGCTGTCCACCGCGCAGATGGCGACGAGCACCGTGTCCTTTCGCAAAAGCTCGCGCAGATGTTCCAAATCAATGGTGCCGTCCCGCCGGATGTCCACGAGGTCGACCTCGCAGCCCTGCTGCTGCAATGCGGACAGCGCACCGCCCACGGAGGAATGCTCCAGCGCCGTGGAGATGATGTGCTTTCCCTCATGGCGGGACGCTTGCACGATGCCCTTGAGCGCAAGGTTGTTGGATTCGCTCGCGCCGGAAGTGTAGATGATCTCCTCGGGCAAAACGCCCAGAAGTTCCGCGATGCCGTCCGTCACCCGGGCCATTTCCACCTGCGCTGCCCGCCCTGCGGGGTGGGTGGAATTGGAGTTTCCGATATAGCGCCGCTCAGTTTGATAAAACGCGTCCAGCACGGTAGGGTCTGCCGGCGTATTGGCAGAGTAATCAAGATTGATCATAACGGTCTCTCCCACGCGGTCAGGTCCTTGACGACCTCGCCCGCGACAATCAGGCCGACCGCGGCGGGCACAAAGGCGTTGCTGCTCGGAACCTGCCGTCGCTGCGTGCACTTGCGCGCCGTGCCAGGCGGGCAGATGCAGTATGTCCGGCAACTGATGGACATGTCGTCCAGCGGCGTGATGGGCGGCTCTTTGGAGTAGACGACCTTCAGCTTTTTGATGCCGCGCTTTTTGAGCTCGCGGCGCATCACTCTCGCCAGCGGACAGACCGAGGTCTTGTAGATGTCCGTCACCTCGAACGCGGACGCGTCCATCTTGTTCCCCGCGCCCATGCTGCTGATGATGGGCGTTCCCGCTTTCTGCGCCTGCTCGATGAGCTCCAGCTTGCCGGTCACGATGTCGATGGCGTCCACGATGTAGTCATACTGCGTGAAGTCAAATTGATTCGCCGTCTGCGGCGCGTAAAACGTCTTGTAAGTGTGGACGACTGCGTTCGGGTTGATCTCCTTGATACGCTCCTCCGCCACGTCCACCTTGTACTGCCCCACGGTCTTGCGCGTGGCGAAGATCTGGCGGTTCACGTTCGTCAGGCACACCCGGTCGTCGTCGATGAGGTCCAGCGTGCCGACGCCGCTGCGCACCAGCGCCTCCACCGTGTAGCCGCCCACGCCGCCGATGCCGAACACGGCTCCGCAGGCGTTGTACAGCCGCTCCATGCCATCCTGACCTAAAAGCAGCTGCGTTCTTGAAAACTGATTGAGCATACTCTCTCGCCGATCCTTCGCCTGACGTTGGAAAAATGTCTGCGTTACAGCTTTTGCGTCCACAAACATAGTATGATTGTTGGTTTTCGTATCATAGCACGAGTTGACCAGCACTGTCAACCGCCGCATGACCAGAATCGCAGCCCGCGCAGTAAGTGATTTCATCCATGTTGACTTTTACGCCCCGTTGTGTGACACTATAGGCAACAAAATGATCTTGCAAGGAGAACAATTATGGCTACCACTTCCGTTTCCGCGCGCTTTCAGGAGCTTTTTCCCGAAACGAACCTCATTTCTCTTCTGACCAAGTACGGCGGCGACGCGGACGATATTTTCGAGACGATTCAGGACCAGTATGACGCACACGAGCAGGAACCTCTCGTCGGCCTTCTCGGCATCAAGGCTGCGAATATCGACACCTTTGCCCGCGCCGCCTACTGGGACCTCGTCAGCGACATCCGCATCAGATACCTCTCGTCCCTTCCCCGCAGCGAAGCCGCCGCCATCGCCGCCGCGGCCGACAATCTGATCTCGCACCCCGAAAACGATGACATCGACTGGACCCCCGACGAATTCGTCAGCGATTGGAATGATCTGCACCGCGGCGAGGAGCCACTCAAATAACCGGTGCTAAGCTGTATACCATGACAGATGCAAAAGGGCAAGGGAAAAGCGTTGAGGAGCTTTTCCCTTGTCCTTTTTTCACTGGTGCTGAAACAGGACAGTGCAAATCGAATGGAAGCCTATATGCAGCACGCCATCTGTGGGAAGAAGCTGCAAAACGGTTAAAGGGTCAGATAAAGGGTCAAACAGAAAAAAAGAAGTCCGAAACCTTACGGTTTCAGACTTCTCAGTGGCAGCGGGAGAAGGATTCGAACCCTCACATACGGAGTCAGAGTCCGCTGTGCTACCATTACACAATCCCGCTATATTGCATTGTTCGCAGCGCTGTGTCGTTCAGCGAACAAATGTTATTATAGCAGGAACTTTGCATTTGTCAACAGGAAAATTTCTAAAAAATCAAAATTTGGAAAATTCCTGCCTCTTCCCCACTTTCCCGTCACATCCAGATGGCAAACAAACGCAGCAGCGGCTCGAACACGCGGCGCAGGACGCTGCGCTTGGCCCACTCCTCCGCCGTGACGAGGTGGCTGCGGTCGACAATCATATCCATGTCCTCGAGCAGCGATTCGATCATCGGCGCGCTGTAGACCATCACGCCGCACTCATAGTCGAGCTCAAAGCTGCGGTAGTCCATATTCGCCGAGCCAACAAAGGCTGCTTCGCGGTCGACCATGATGCTTTTTCCGTGCAGAAAGCCAGGGGTATAGCGGTATACCTTTACGCCGTGTTTGATGAGCTCGCCAAAGTACGACTCCGCCACGCAGTCGGCGTACCAGTGGTCAGGCTTGCCCGGCAGCATCAGCCGCACGTCCACGCCCCCGTCGCCCGCGATGCACAATGCACGCATCAGGCTCTCATCGGGGATGAAGTACGGCGTCGTGATATAGAGGAAGCGCCGCGCGCCGGAGATCATCTGGAGGAACACATCCTCGGCCGGATTGTCGGGGTTGTTCTGCGGTCCGTCGGTAAACGGCTGGCAGAAGCCCTCGCTTTTGACCGGCGTATGGGGGCGGTAATAGTCGTGCTCGTTGTGCATCACGCCGCCGAGGTTCACACACATGCGGATAAAGCTTGCCGTCAGGCCCCAGGCGCCCTCACCTTCAAGACATACGCCGCTGTCCTTCCAGTAGCCGAAGCGCTCGATGAGATTGGCGTACTCGTCGGCGATGTTCACGCCGCCGGTGTAGGCGACGTCACCGTCGATGCAGGCGATCTTGCGGTGGTCGCGGTAGTTGAAGTGCAGGCGGTTCACATACTCGTGCACGGGGTTGAAGATGAATACCTCGACGCCCACCTCGCGCAGACGGTCGATCGTCTCGCCGGAAAAGCGCTTGATGTTGCCGAAGTCGTCGAAAATAATCTTGACCTCAACCCCCTCGCGCGCCTTGGCGCAGAGGATCTTTTCAAGCTCATCCCAGAGCTTTCCCTCAGCCAGAATGAAGTATTCAAGGAAGATGAAGCGCTCAGCCTTGGCTGCGCGGTCGATGAGATTACGCAGCAAAATCGCGCCCTCGGGCAGGTACGTGACAGAGGTATTCTGATAGAGCTGGAAGTCGCGGCGGCAGAGGTAGTTTGCCGTGCGCGACCAAGCGGGCAGCTGGCGCGTGAGCTTGTCGACGGCGATCTCACTGCGCATGCGCACGCTCTCCGGCTCGTCAGGAAAGCGCTTGGTGTTCTGCGGCAGATGGCGCTTCTGCGCCGCGCCGCCCCAGAGGAACCAGAGAATCATACCCACCGGCGGGGCCAGCAAAAGCAGGATGAACCAGATGAGCTTATAGGAAAGCTCACCTGGTTCATTGTAGATATGCACCGCAAGGAACAGCGCGCCGACCTGTACGACGCCGTAGGCCAGCGCCAGATACTCCTGCATAAAGTAGGAGATGGCGACAACAACGCCGATCTGCACCGCAAGCAGGACGACGACCAGCATGATCCGCAGCGCCGCAGAAATGCGCCGCTCGCCCTTTTGCTGAATCTGGAATCCCTTCATCGCAGTCTCAGTCCCCTCCTGTTGGCTGTTCCCTGTTTTTGATTTTTTGTTTTCCTCAGTTTTTCTCGTAGCGCTCGTTCTTCTCGTTCAGAAGCTCGGTCTTGATGTCGTAGAGTTTCTGCGAGAGGTCCACATAATAGTTATGCGGGTTATCGAAGCGCTTGACCTCGTCCCAGAGGGTATCGACCTGCTCGGTGCAGTATTTTTTGATCTCCTCGATGCCGGGACGCTTGTAGACGAGCTTGCCTTTCTGGTAGATGGGCACGAGCAGCTCGCGCGCTTCGAAGTGATAGACTTCCTTACGCTTCCACGTGGCGTCGGGGTCGAAGATCTCAAGATTCTGGCTGTCGTCCACGGTCTCGTCGTAGACCGTCAGATAGTCGGCGATGGCCTTGCCGGTGTCACGGCCATAGAAGCGGTAGAGCTTCTTGAAGTGCGGTGTCGTGATCTTGCCGACGTTCTCGCTGATCTTGATCTTGGGGACGATATTGCCGTCCTTGTCCTCCACTGCGACGAGCTTATAGACGCAGCCGAAGACCGGCTCGCTCTTGGCGGTAATGAGACGCTCGCCGACGCCGAAGGCGTCGATCTTCGCGTCCTGCATCCAGAGATCCTGAATAAGGTACTCGTCGAGCGAGTTCGAAACGGTGATGGTGCATTCCGTCCAACCCGCCTCGTCGAGCATCTTGCGCGCCTTGCGGGAAAGATAGGCGATGTCGCCGCTGTCCAGGCGGATGCCGCACTTTTTGATGCCAAGCGGCTTCAAGACGTCGTTGAACGCTTTGATGGCGTTGGGAATGCCGGACTTTAAGGTATTATAGGTGTCGACAAGCAGGACGGCGTTCTGCGGATAGTATTTGCAGTAGGTCGCGAATGCGTCATACTCCGTGTCGAACATCTGCACCCAGGCATGGGCCATCGTGCCGAGCGCGGGCGTGCCGTAGAGCTGGTCGGAGATGGTGCAGGCAGTGCCGCAGCAGCCCGCAATATAGGCAGCGCGAGCGCCGTCGATGGCGGCGGCGGAGCCCTGCGCGCGGCGGGAACCGAACTCCATCACGGCGTGGCCCTTGGCGGCGCGGACGATGCGGTTGGCCTTGGTGGCGATCAAGCTCTGATGGTTCACGGTCAAAAGCGCGAACGTTTCAAGCAGCTGCGCCTCGATCGCGGGCGCGCGCACGACGACCATTGGCTCTTTCGGGAAGACGGGCGTGCCCTCGGGCACGGCGTAAATGTCGCCGCTGAAGTGGAAGTTTGCAAGATAGCCGAGGAATTCCTCGCAGAAGATACCTCTCCCGCGCAGGTAGTCGATGTCCTGCTGGTCGAAGTGCAGATCCTCGATATAGTCGATCAGCTGGTCGAGGCCGGCAGCAATGGCGTACCCGCCTCCGTCCGGCACCGAGCGGAAATAAACGTCGAAATAGGTAATGCGATCCTGGAACCCTGCTTTCAAGTAACCATTGCCCATAGTCAACTCGTAGAAGTCGCAGAGCATGGTCATATTGAGCTTCTGATCGGTTTTCATAGTCACCTCATAGTGTCACGGCGCGGACTGTGCCGCGCCTTGTAATAGGTGCATTATATCTTGCATACCAAAATAAAGCAAGGCTTTCCGCCCTTTTTCCGCTTTTTACTTGACTTTATCCATTGCGTCCCCTATGATAAAGGGACTTTCTAAAGAAACGGAGCATCACAATGGGTGTTATTTTAGGCATTGACATCGGCGGTTCGAGCACGAAGATCGTCGGTCTTGCCCCCGATCTTTCCGTCATCGACATGCTGCGCGTCAAGGCTGACGATCCGCTCACCTCGCTCTACGGCGCGATGGGCAATTTCCTTTCCACACATCATCTCCAGCTCTCCGACATCCGCCACATCGCGCTCACGGGCGTAGGCTCTTCGTATGTCGAGGGCGATATCTACGGCGTGAAGACCATCAAGGTCGAAGAATTCCCCTCTGTCGGCGTGGGCGGCCTTGCCCTCTCGGGCAAGGAGCACGCGGTCGTCGTCAGTATGGGCACTGGCACATCGTTTCTCTGGGCCAACAAGGGTGGAGAGATCCGTCACCTCATCGGCAGCGGCGTGGGCGGCGGCACGCTCGCGGGCCTCAGCTCGCTCACAACAGGCGTGCACCAGTACGCGCTGATCCGCAAGCTCTGCCAGGACGGCGACCTCAGCCACATCGACCTGACGATGGCCGACCTCTCGCGCGAGCAGGTGGGCGATCTGCCGCCCGAGGCCACGGCGGCGAACTTTGCCAAGGTCGCCGACGACGCGACGCCGTCGGACAAGATGCTTGGCATCGTCAACCTGGTGCTCCAGTCCATCGGCACAATGTCGGTGCTCGCGTGCAAGTGCTGCGGCACGGACACGGTCGTCCTCACAGGCGCGCTGACGATGCTGCCGCCGGCAAGGGAGACGTTCGAGCTGTTCAAACAGCTCTACCATGTCAATTTTATTATTCCCGAAAACGCGACGTTTGCTACCGCCATCGGCGCGGCGCTGTACAGCGTGAGAGAAAATTGACGAAAACTATTCAAGAAAGTGCCTGCCATCCGGCGGGTACTTTTTATTTTCAAACGCTTGTTCTATTTCGCATTTTATGCTACACTGTTCGTGAAACGAGGTGAACACGATGGACCGCATCATTCTGCACTGCGACTGCAACTGCTTTTACGCCTCCTGCGAGCTTTTGAGCCATCCTGATTTGCGCCAGCTTCCCGTCGCGGTCTGCGGCGATCCAACGGAGCGCCACGGCATCATCCTGGCCAAAAACGAACCGGCGAAGCGCTGCGGCGTCAAAACGGCGGAGACCATCTGGAAGGCCAAGCAGAAGTGCCCCGGCCTCATCCTGCTGCCGCCGCACCACCGCCTCTACGCCGAATACTCAAAAAAAATCAATGCCGTCTACGGCGAGTACACTGACTTAGTCGAGCCGTTCGGCATCGACGAGAGCTGGCTGGATGTGACAAATTCCCTCCACCTCTTCGGCGGGGACGCCAAGGCTTTGGCTGACACGCTGCGCGGCCGCATCAAGCGCGAATTTGGACTGACGATCTCGGTCGGCGTGTCATTCAACAAGGTGTTTGCCAAGCTCGGCAGCGACTATAAAAAACCTGACGCCACGACCGTCATCGCACGCGACAACTGGCGCGACATCGTCTTCCCCCTCCCCGTCGGCGATCTTTTGTTCGTCGGCCGCAGCGCACAGGAGCTGCTCGGCCGCTACGGCGTGCGCACGATCGGCGAACTCTCAAAATGCAGCGAGGAAATGCTCGAAACCCTGATGGGCAAAATGGGCTCGCAGCTCTACCGCTATGCCAACGGCCTCGACGACTCCCCCGTCCGCGGAGCGGCGGACCGCGGGCCGATCAAATCCGTTGGCAATTCGACGACGTTCCGCCGCGACCTGACACGCTGGGATGAGGTGCAAAGCGGCATCTCGCTGCTTTCTGACAGTGTGGCGATGCGCCTGCGGCGCTACGGGCTCTACTGCGGCGGCGTACAGGTTGGCATCAAAAACAGCCGCTTTCAGGTCTTTTCGCGCCAGACGACGCTCGACCACAGCACGCACCTGATGCGCGAGATCAACGATACCGCGCTCCGCCTTGCAAAGGACTTGTGGAAAGCACCCGACCCTATCCGACTCCTCTCCGTCACGGCACTGCATCTGACCGAAGAAACGCAATCCTACCGCCAGCTCGACCTGCTCGGCACGGACGACACACAGCAGGAAAAGCAGGAAGCCGTCGAATCCGCAATGGACGCCCTGCGCAAAAAATTCGGCCGCGGCGTCATCTCCTACGGTACCGCCGAAGACACCATCAGCGGCGAAAAAATCGAACGGGATTAAATGCGCCGCAGGCTTTCGCGCCCGCAGGCGCGAAATGATCTTAATCGTAAATTCCGACGACATGTGCGTCGGAATTTACTCTTCTCACTCCACGCGTGTCGCAGCCGCCCTGCGGGCGGCAAGGCACGAAGCGGAGTGCAATTTTATCGGAGAGACGGCTTCGCCATCTCTCCGATAATCTCAAAAGCGGGGATTCTCTTTGAGAGAATCCCCGCTTTTGAAACGTCAGTTTATGAGCCACTCCGGCCTTGACCGCTTCTTGATGCCCGACACAACCCCCATCGCGGCGAACAGCGTCACGATCGACGAGCCGCCGTAGCTGAAAAACGGCAGCGTCAGCCCGATGACCGGCATAAGGAACAAGCACATGCCGATGTTGGCAATGGTCTGGAAGATGAGCATGCCCGCCATGCCGACGCACACAAGGCTTTCCATGCGACTCGGCGCTTCGCGCGCGACAATGAGGCAGCGGACGATGATGGCAAGCAGCAGCACGATGATGAGAAGGCACCCGATAAAACCCAATTCCTCGCCGCAGACGCAGAAGATGAAGTCCGTCTGCCGCTCGGGAAGGCTCCACTTAGCGGATGATTGTGTCTGCGTGCCTTGGAACAGCCCCTGCCCCGTCAGCTTGCCCGAGCCGAGGGCGAGCATACCGCGTGTCTGCTGAAAGCCCTTTTTTTCCGGCTGGTAGCTGTGGTCGAGGATGACCTTGATGCGGTCGTACCAGTCACCGCGCAGAAGGCCGAGGTTCCACGCGGCGAGAAACGCGCCCACCGCGCCGCCCACGCCGAGGAAGAGCCACCGCAGGGCAAAGCCCGCGGCAAAGGCCATGCACAAGAAGACGAAGAGGTAGACAAGCCCGCTGCCCGCGTCCTTGGAGAGGATATAGTAGAAGACAAACATCGCGCCCGCGTGCGCCGTGGGCTGGATGACGTTCGTAAAGCTGCGCAGGTCGCGTTTTTCCTGCAAGAGCGCAAGCTGGCGCGCCAAGAGGATAATGAACGTGATCTTCACGATCTCGGCGGGCTGAACGGTGATGGGAAAATTCTCCAAAAAGCCGACGCCGAGCCTTTTGCCGATGTCGTTCACGCCGAGCCAGGCGCGGTTGCCGTTTCGCGTCAGGCCAAAGGGCGTGCGCAGCAGCAGAATGAAGCCGAAGTTGAACGCCAGCAGCCACTTCCATTTTTTTCCGACCTCCGACACGTCGATGCTGGAGAGCAGGAAGTAGAGCAGCACGCCCAGCAGCAAGCCAAATCCCTGAATGGCAACATATTTAAAGGTATTGCGGAAATGCGTGGCGCTCGCGATGAGCACCATGCCGTAGAGCGTGGAAACGGTGCACAGCGACAGCAGCACCATATCCGACTGCCGCACCACGTCACTTAAAAAATCGCGGAATCTGTTCACAGCCTCACGCTCCCTTCGCACAAAGTTTTCGATGTATTTTAGCACAATTTTACCCGTCTGTAAACGCACATTTCTCCCTCTTTCCGCAGAAAAGGAATTGTAAAGGCCGACGCGCTGTGCTATACTATTTGGTAATATGGGTGAAAATGGGGTCAAGGAGGCGAAACCATGCAATTTCTGTCGCACAGCACGCAGGAGACCGAGGCGATCGGCGAAGAGCTTGCCCAAAAGCTCCGCGGCGGCGATGTGCTCGCCTTCACGGGCTCGCTCGGCATGGGAAAGACCGCCTTCACGCGCGGTCTTGCGCGCGGCCTTGGCTGCCGCGGACGCGTCACGAGCCCGACGTTCACCATCGTCAACGAGTACGAGGGCAGAACGCCGCTCTTCCATTTTGATATGTACCGCCTCGGCTCGTCGGACGAGCTGTTCGACATCGGCTGGGACGATTATCTCGCCCGCGGCGGCGTCTGTGCCGTCGAGTGGAGCGAGCGCGTCTCCGACGCGCTGCCGGAGGACACGATCTTTGTCGACATCGCGCGCACAGACGAGCACGAAGACTGGCGCACCATCACGGTCACAGGAGGCAGATTCGCATGAAAATTCTCGCTCTGGAAACATCGGCGAAGAGCGTTTCCTGCGCCGTCGTCGAAGACGGCACGCCGCTCGCCTCCGCCTATCAGTGCACGGGTCTGACGCACAGCCGGACGCTTCTGCCGATGGTGGATGCGATGCTCAAAAACGCCGATCTGACGCTCGATGATATCAATGCCATCGCCATCGCGGCGGGGCCGGGCTCGTTCACGGGCCTTCGCATCGGCATTGCGGCGGTCAAGGGCCTTGCCTGGGCCGCAGACAAGCCGTGCCTCGGCGTTTCGACGCTCGAGGCCATGGCGCAGAATGCCGCGCACATCGACGGGCTTATCGTCGGCGCGATGGACGCGCGCCGCTCGCAGATCTATAACGCCGTTTTCGAGGCAAAGGGCGGCGAACTCACGCGCCTGACGCCAGACCGCGCGATCTCGCTCGAAGAGCTCTGCGCGCAGCTTCAAGGCAAGCAGCAGCCCATCACCGTCCTCGGCGACGGCGGCGTGCTGTGCTATCGTTATTTAGAAGAGCACGGCGTCAAGTGCTCGCTCGCGCCCAGTATGCTCCTTTATCAGAGCGCCGTGGGCGTCGGCCTTGCGGCCGAGCGCGCCTATGCGCGCGGCGAGGCCGTGAGCGCGCAGGAGCTTCTCCCCGTTTATCTGCGCCCCGCGCAGGCAGAGCGCCTGAGAAGCTCCAAATTGAACCAGTAAGCAAAAACACATTAAAATATATTTTTTCGGAGGTCAAAGCAATGGAAGCCAAATTCAACGAGAAAGTACACATCATGAACCACCCCCTCGTCGCCCACAAGCTCACCATCATGCGCGATGAAAACACCAGCGTCAAGGATTTCCGCGAGCTCGTGTCCGAGATCGGTATGCTCATCACCTACGAGGCCACGCGCGACCTCCCGCTGACCACCAAGCACATCAAGACCCCCATCTGCGAGATGGACGCCCCCACGCTCGCAGGCAAGAAGTTCGTTGTCGTCCCCATCCTGCGCGCCGGTCTCGGCCTGGTCGACGGCGTGCTGCGCATGGTGCCCTCCGCCCGTGTGGGCCACATCGGCATGTACCGCGATGAAGAGACGCTCGAGCCCCACCCCTACTTCTGCAAGATGCCCAAGGACGTGGCCGAGCGCGACGTGATGATCGTCGACCCGATGCTCGCCACCGGCGGCTCTGCCTGCGAAGCCATCGGCGAGATGGTCAAGCGCGGCTGCAAGCACATCACGCTCATGGTGCTCGTCGCCGCTCCCGAAGGCATCAAGGCCGTTCAGGAGAAGTACCCCGACGTCAACATCTACGCCGGCGCACTCGATGATCATCTCAACGAGCACGGCTACATCGTCCCCGGCCTCGGCGACGCGGGCGACCGCATTTTCGGCACGAAGTAACTTCAATGAAACCGACTTACGTCGCTTTCATTGAGAAAGATTCGCGTCGCTCTGTGCCTCATTGTCTGCACAAGCAGACAATTCGACACTCGCTTTGCGCAAAGAGTAATTCCTGACGCACATGTCGTCAGGAATTACGATTTTAATTGTTTTCCGCCTGCGGGCGGAAAATGGTACGAAGAATCTTCACAATTTTGTCATTGCATTATTGTGTTCCATTCGTTATAATGATTGGGCATTTTCAATAGCACCTTTGCAAATCTGCAAAACCCAATAATTGAGAGGACTGAACAAACAAATGAGTGCATCCAGAGAAAAGAAGAGCCGCCAGGAGAGTCTGGCAGGCGGTTATGTCGATCCCCGGACGAAGCGCGAAAAGGACGAGCAGGCGAAGGATCGCCGCAGCAATGCCCTGTATATCGCCATCGCCGTCATCTTCGTGATCGTCGGCATCGTCGTCACGGTCGCCAACTCCAAGGTGATCGAACGCAACGCCGACGCCGTGACCATCGGCAACGAGACCTACACGGCCGCCGACGTGAGCTACTTCTACAACACCATTTACAGCAGCTTTGTCTCCAAGAACTCCTACTATCTGAGCGCTTACGGTCTCGACACCAGCAAGTCGCTCAAGGAGCAGGACTGCCCTATCAACGGCAGCACCTGGTACGACTATTTCCGCGATCAGGCGCTCGAGAGCCTCAAGTCTTACGCCCTGCTTGCGCAGAAGGCGGAGGCCGAGGGCTTTGACGGCAGCGAGGCCGTGGAGCAGTCCGTGCAGGATACGTTTGCCGATCTGGACGCTGCCGCCGCTTCCGCCGGTTACACCCGCGCGCAGCACATCAAGGCCGTCTGCGGCCCGCTGGTCAACGAGAAGGTCTTCGAGCGCAACATCCGCATGATCGCGCTCGCGCAGGCTTACTCCAACAGCTACTCTGACTCCCTGTCCTACACCTCCGACGAGGTGCAGGCCGCTTATGACGCCGACCCCAAGAGCTATCAGAGCGCCGACATTGAGTACATTCTCTTCACCTCCGCTGCCGGCGACGACGCAACGGACGAAGAAAAGGCCGAGCTTCTCGAGCAGGCCAAGCAGAAGGCCGAGACCGCTCTCTCCCGCTATGCGCAGGGTGAGACGTTCGACACCATCGGCGAGGATATGGAAGGCTCCTATGCGCACATCGGCTATGCTGAAAACGGCGCTTCCGATATGCTGACCTGGGCATTTGACGATGCCCGTCAGGAGGGCGACACCACCGTCGCCGCCTATGGCGGACGACCTTATTTTCGGAGAGAATTTCGATGGCAAGAACCTCGATACACTCCCGCAGCCGCAACGACTATCACACGGTTTCCGTGCGTCATATCCTTGTTGACAGCGAGGAGAAGGCCAACGAGCTCCTGCAGCAGTACAACGATGGCGAGAAGACCGAGGACGCCTTCGCCGCGCTGGCCGTCGCCAACTCCACCGACCCCGGCAGCGCCAGCAACGGCGGCCTGTACTCCAACATCTACAAGGGTGAGATGGTCCCCTCTTTCGAGGACTGGTGCTTCGATCCCGCGCGCCAGAGCGGCGACACGGGCATCGTCGAGTCCAGCAACGGCTATCACGTGATGTACTTCGTCGAGACCAATCCCCAGCCCTACTGGTACTACAAGGCTGACCTTGATCTCAAGAACGACGCTTACGACGAGTGGTACGCCGGTATCACCGACGGCGTTGAGACCGAGCAGCTTGACGGCATGAAGTACGTCGGGTAATCCCCTCTTACGACAAAATAAGCTGCCGGTTGCTGACCGGCAGCTTATTTCTTTTTGATTCTGACTTTTGAGGCAACACTATGGACAATCAGTTTTTACGCACGCAGATGCTGCTCGGCGGCGACGCGATGAATCAGCTACACCGCAGCCATGTGGCCGTGTTCGGCCTTGGCGGCGTGGGCAGCTACGCGGTCGAGGCGCTGGTGCGCTCGGGCGTCGGCGAGCTGACACTCATCGACGACGACACTGTCAGCCCCACGAATTTGAACCGTCAGCTCGAGGCACTGCACTCCACCGTTGGCCAAAATAAGACCGACGCGCTCGCCGCGCGCTGCCGCGACATCAACCCCGATGTCAGACTGCACCTCATCTGTGCGCGCTACGACGCCGCGCACCGCGAGGACTTCTTCACCGCGCGCTATGACTACATCCTCGACGCGATCGACACGGTGTCGAGCAAGCTCGACCTCATCCAGACGGCGCAGGCTCGAGGCATTCCCATCCTCTCCGCCATGGGCACGGGGAACAAGCTCGACGCCTCGCAGCTGTGTATCACGGACATCTCCAAAACGCGCAACTGCTCGCTTGCGCGCGTGATGCGCAAGGAACTGCGCGACCGCGGCGTCAAGCACCTGCGCGTGATCTACTCCCCCGAGCTTCCCGCCAAGCCCGAGACACTGGAAGCGCCCCCGCCGGGCCGCCGCAGCGTACCGGCAAGCCTCGTCTGGGTCCCCGGCTGCGCGGGACTGATGATGGCGGGCGACGTCATCCTGACGCTCGCCGGATGCAAAAAAGAGAAAGAAGGCGGCAGCCAATGATTTTGACCGGTACCATCGTCAATTCCGCCGCGATCGTCGCGGGCAGCATCGCCGGACTTCTGCTCGGCAAGTTTATCCCCGAGCGCTTCAGCGACGCAATGGAAAAGGGCGCGGCGCTCTGCGTGCTCTACATCGGCGTGGACGGCATGCTCGCGGGCGAAAACACGCTCGTCGCCATCCTTTCGATCTCGATCGGCGCGATCCTCGGCGAACTTTTACAGCTCGATGAACACATGCATCAGCTCGGCGACTGGGTCGAGCGAAAATTTGGCGGAAAAGGGTCGAAAACCTCGCTTTCCGATGGATTTGTCACCGCCTCGCTCCTCTTCTGCGTGGGCGCAATGGCCATCATGGGCGCACTCGACTCCGGCCTGACCGGCGACCATTCGACGCTCTACGCCAAGGCGCTGCTCGACGGCATCATTTCCGTCGTCTACGCCTCGACCCTCGGCATCGGCGTCGCGCTTTCAGCTATCCCTATCTTCCTCTATCAGGGTGCCATCGCGCTGGGTGCGTCGTTCCTCGCGCCGTATCTCACAGAAGCGGTCATCCTCGAGATGAAGTGCGTCGGCTCGATTCTCATCCTCGGCCTATCGCTCAACATGCTGGGCCTGACGAAGATCAAGGTGATGAACTACGTCCCCGCCGTGTTCCTGCCGATTCTATTGTGTCGGTTTCTGTAAGCAAAAAGAAGCGTTCCATCGAATGATGGAACGCTTCTTTTTTACTCTTCCAAAATGAGCGGCAGGGCGCGGACGCAGCAGTGCTTCATGTCGACATGGCTGTCATCCAAAAAGCCGACGCCTTCGGCTTTCAAAAGCTCGACCTGACGGTTCGCACCGCCGAAAGCGAAGGCGCTTGACACCTCCCCGTCCCGCTTAACAACGCGGTGACACGGGATGACGCCCGGCTCTGGATTCACGTGCAGCGCGTAGCCCACGACGCGGGCGAGGCGCTTGTTGCCGATCGCCGCGGCAATCTGGCCGTAGGTCGCGACGCTTCCGCGCGGAATGAGCCGCACCGCCGCGTACACTTTGTCAAAGGTCGTCATGCTTCTCCCCTCTTTTTGAGCTGGCGGGCGAGCAGCAGCCCGCCCACGATCAGGACAAGATAGAATAGATAGTAGGGCCAGTCGTGCCGCAGCCATATCCCCGCGCTCTCCCAAACGATCGGCCAGTCGCCCCCGTCCGCATACTCTCTCGACGTCGACCACAGATCCACCAGATAACCAAGCATAGAGGCCAGGCGGGCGATCGCCAGCGCCGCACCGGCTGCGGCAACGCCAAAACAGATCGGTCTGCCGCGCTTTTTCCAAACCGTACAGGCCAGCACAGCGGCGGCTATCGCCATTGCACCAAGGACGAAGTGCAGCGCCGTATACGACTCGAATCCCATCCGCGCAACGCTCCACACCGCTGTCATCACAACAATTGTCATCGCCAGCAGTAGCGCATCGTTGAATACACCGCTCCGCCCGCGCGTATCGCCACCCTGCTTCTGCTCGGCTGCCTGCGGCGCGTCCTCCGCTCTTTCCCAGATTAGGTAATCCGTCGTCACACCGAAGTACGTGCAGATGGCGCGCAGCTTGTCGAGGTCGGGCGTCGAGTCGCCGCATTCCCATTTGCTGATGGCCTGCCGCGAGACATCCAGCTCCGCGGCGAGCTGCTCCTGCGATAAACCGCGCGATCTGCGCAACAGCTGTAATTTTTCTCCCAGGGTCATGTATTTGTCCTCCGTTTGCTTTGATGCGCCCAGTATAGCCGACTGCGGCGAAAAGCGCCACCAGTCAAGGCTTGCAAGTCCGCAACCAAACGTGGCAAAGAGGATTTAGTCCGCTTTTTTCTTGTTCTTTCCAAACAGCGCGCCCACGTCGACCTCCACCAGCACAAGGCTCGCAAGCATCAGCGCCGAGCCGATGTAGCCCTTGACGCCGATGCGCTCGCCCAGCAGGAAGAACGCGAAGATCGCCGAAAACACGGGTTCGAGCGTGAAGATGAGGCTCGCGCGGCTCGCCGTCGTGTGCTGCTGGAAGACGCTCTGGATCACAAGGCAGATGCCCGAGCACACGATGCCGAGAAACAGCGCCGCCGCCCAGACCTTTGCCGTACCCGGCAGTGCAGGCGTCTCCAGAAATACGGAGAGCATCAGCATCACCACGCCGACGACGGCGAGGTCGCATACGCCGAGCGCCAGCGGGTCGACCTTTTCATTCGCCACGGCCTTTTCTGTGACCATCAGGTCGACGGAGTAGAAAATTGCCGCAAACAGGCAGATGACATCGCCGAGCGCAGGCTTGAGCGTTTCGTTCAGCGTCATCAGCGCCAGACCGATGAGGCATAACACCATCGAGACGCCGAACTTCTTCTCCGGCTTTTTGCGATACACGATGAACTCCAGAATCGGCGTCGTCACGACCGAGAGCGCGCTGATGAAGCCTGCGTTCGACACCGACGTGTAAAGCACGCCGTAGGTCACGCTCGTATACACGATGACGAGCGACAGGCCGACTAAAATACTGTACTTGACGGTCTCGCGGCTGGCGTGAAACACATTTTTATGAAAAACAAGTCCCAGCACGATAAAAGCCGTCAAAAAGCGGAAGGCGTTGAGCGTCAGCGGCTGCATATCCCTCAGGCAGATCGCCGTCAGGCAGTTAGAAATGCCCCAAAAGCTCGTCGCCAGCAGCAGCATGAGATCTGCCCTGCGCTGATGTTCCATTGGTTTTCCCTCTCTCTTCTTAAAATCTCTCTTCTCTCATTTGTCAAACGGGCGCCTTGCGGCGTCCGTTTGATCAGTTGATTTTACCATGTCTATTAGGTTTTCGCAAGTGGCATGAAAAAAGAAAATGTAAGAATATAGATGCGCACGCTTCGCTCTTTTTATTCACCAAAACCGCGGAGAGCATCATATCGGGAGTGGCG
>ENA-OPYH01000897-OPYH01000897.1-human-gut-metagenome-genome-assembly--contig:-NODE-897-length-18263-cov-3.649110_pt1 | contig 18263 bp, 15 predicted proteins | sample MGYA00241254_ERZ501488 | MGnify/ENA primary metagenome ERZ501488 (study PRJEB25962, sample SAMEA2042660) | human gut metagenome | biome: human gut; feature: human-associated habitat; material: faeces...
GCGCGGCGCCCCGCAAGGGGCGCCGCGTTGTTTTTTCGGGGGGGTATGCACCTGTAGGGCGGGACCCATGTGTCCCGCCGCCGGGTACGCATTTTTCGGCGGGGCACGCGGGCCCCGCCCTACGGGACGGTATGTTGAACCGCGCGAAACGGGACGTCGTGGACGGCGTCCCCTACGGAATGACGGGAACGGGCGGACGACTCTGTCCGCCCGTGTTCATTCGCCCCGCTGTATTTTCTCCTCCGTGTCCCGGCGGATGGCGGCGCGCAGCTCTGTCAGGTAGGGGGAGAAGGCCACATTCTCGTTGGCGTAGGTCAGGTTCAGGTCGTACTCCCGGGGCAGCCATGTGGCGATGGGCGCTTCGTTGTGCTGGATCACCGCCTCCAGCTTGTCCAGCGCCTTGTAAAGCTTGGCCTCCGGCGTTTGCAGGGCGTTCATCTCCGCGTACAGTGCGCCCATCTCCGCGTTATAGGGCGCGGGCAGGCCGGACACCCACCGCTCCAGCAGGGAGTCCTCCTTCTCCGTATCGGCATCAGTTTTCAGAAAGCTGGGAATGTCGCCGGTGAAGCACTCGCCCAGATCGTGTATCAGGCACATGCGGATGACCCTGTCCATGTCCGTGTCCGGGAATTCGTCCCGGAGGAAAAAGGCCATCAGCGCCAGCCGCCAGCTGTGCTCCGCCACGCTCTCGCGCCGCCCCTTGCTGGTGTCGCAGTGGCGGAGGGTGTCCTTCAGCCGCTCGGCGGTGTGCAGAATGTCCAGTAGCTTGTTGGGTTCCATAGAATGACCTCCCGATGCATTTTTCGTCAGTATACCACCGGGGCGGGGTGCAGTCAACGCTTGCGCGGCGGGGAAAGCTGTAGTACAATAGCAGTAAAGAGAGGAGTGTCGCTGTATGGGACTGTTATATGCGCTGGAGAGCATCCGCACGCCGGTGCTGGATAAGATCATGTCGGTCATCACGCTGCTGGGCGGCGAGCTGTTCTTCATGGTCATCGCCGTGGCGGTGTTCTGGTGCGTCAGCAAGCGGGAGGGCTACTACCTGATGATCGTGGGGTTCTTCGGCACGGTCATCAACCAGTTTCTGAAAATACTGTGCTGCGTGCCCCGGCCGTGGATAAAGGATCCGGGCTTCACCATCGTGGAGAGCGCACGGGCGGAGGCCACAGGCTATTCCTTCCCCAGCGGGCATACGCAGAACGCCGTGGCCACCTACGGCGGCATGGCGCGGTATACGAATAAGATGTGGCTGCGGGTGCTGCTCATCGCGCTTACGGTGCTGGTGGCGTTCAGCCGGATGTATCTGGGCGTACACACGCCGCTGGACGTGGGCGTGTCGTTCGTGGTCGCCGCGGCGCTGGTGATGCTGGTCTATCCCCTGATGGAGGAGGCCGACCGGCGGCCGGCGGTGCTGACGCGCACCATCGCCGTGATGGTGGTGTGCAGCGGTGCGTTCGTGGGATACCTGTATCTGCGGGGCGACACCGGCGTTACCGCCGAGGACACCGCCAACTACGTCAGCGCTCTGGAGAACGCGTGGAAGCTCACCGGCGCCACGCTGGGCATGCTGATCGCCAACATCGCGGATCGGAAGTACGTCCGCTTTGAGACGCAGGCTGTCTGGTGGGCGCAGCTCATCAAGCTGGCGGTGGGCTTCGGGCTGCTGCTGGCCATACGGGCGGGGCTGAAGGCGCCGCTGATCGCCCTGCTGGGCGGCAGCGCCGCCATCGCGGGCGGGGTACGCTATCTGCTGGTGGTGCTGTTCGCCGGGTGTGTGTGGCCGCTGACCTTCTGGTGGTTCGGACGGTTGGGGAGAAGGTAAGAAAAGCCCTGTATGGGTATGGTATTTGTTGTGCTGCACAGGCCGCCGGGCAAGCGGCGGCGAAAGGGCGGCACGAGGCGGATGATCTACGGGAGGTACAAGCTGCCATGTCACAGGTAACAAAGCGGGCGTTGGAGCAGTCACTGAAAAATCTGCTTTTGAAAAAGCCGCTGACCAAGATCACCATCAATGACATTGCCGAGGATTGCGGCATCAACCGCATGACCTTTTATTACCATTTCAAGGACATCTACGATCTGGTGGAGTGGTCTTGCCTTGAGGACGCCAGGAGAGCGCTGGACGAGAAAAAGACCTACGGAACCTGGCAGCAGGGATTCCTGCAGATTTTCGAGGCGGTGCAGGAGAACAGACCGTTTATCATGAACGTGTACCGCTGCGTCCACGCCGAGCAGGTGGAAAAGTACCTGCAGCCGCTCGTTGACCGGCTTTTGCTGGATGTGATCAACGAGGAAGTGGGCACCATGAAGGTGCGGGACGAGGACAAGCAGTTTATCGCCCAGGTCTATTCGTATATATTTATCGGGCTGATGCTGGACTGGATCAAGGACGATATGCGCGAGGATCCGCGGCAGATCGTGGACAGGCTTGCCAAGCTGATCAGGGGCTCTATGTCCGCAGCGCTCTCCCGGTTTCAGTTCTGATTTTATCATTTCCCCGCATTTGATAAGTTTTTTTACACTTTCCGGCCCCGTGATAAGACTTTTATCACGGGGCTTTTCCTGTTTATTGTAAGCCGGACGGGAAATGCTATAATAAAGCCAACAAAAGAAAAAAACAGGAGGTTTTGTTATGTATTACTCTGCTGGCACTTACGAATCCTTTGCCCATCCCGAAAAGCCCAAGGATGTGGACAAAAAATCGGCTTATATCATCGGCACCGGCCTTGCCGGGCTGACGGCAGCTTTTTATCTTGTCCGCGACGGACAGATGAAGGGTGAGCATATCCATCTGCTCGAAAAGCTGGAGCTTGCCGGCGGCAGCTGCGATGGCCGCAAGGACGTGACCAAGGGCTTCTTCATGCGCGGCGGCCGCGAGATGGACAACCATTTCGAGGTCATGTGGGATACCTTCCGCGATGTGCCCTCTATCGAGACGCCGGGCGTCTCCGTGCTGGATGAGTATTATTGGCTCAACAAGCACGATCCCAACTACTCTCTGTGCCGTGCCAGTGTGAATTGCGGTGAGGACGCCCACACCGACAAGCAGTTCAAGCTGGACAAGGACTCCGCCATGGCGCTGTCCAAGCTGTTTTTGACGCCGGAGAAGGATCTGGAGGACAAGAAGATCTCCGACGTGCTGCCGGACTCCTTCTGGAGCACCAACTTCTGGCTGTATTGGCAGACCATGTTCGCATTCCAGCGCTGGTCCAGCGCTCTGGAGATGAAGCGGTATCTGTGCCGCTATGTCCACCACATCGACGGTCTGCCCGATTTCAGCGCCCTGCGCTTCACCAAATACAACCAGTATGAGAGCATGATCCTGCCGCTGGTGAAATATCTGGAGTCCCACGGCGTGCGCATCGAGTACGGCATGGACGTCAGGAATGTCATCATCGAAACCGAGGGCGACAAGAAGATCGCCCGGCAGATCGTGTATGTGAAGGACGGCAAGGAGCAGACCATCGACCTCATTGAGGACGATCTGGTGTTCATCACCAACGGCTGCTGCACCGATACCTCCTGCTACGGCGACCAGACCCATGCTCCCGACCTGTCCGGCGTGAAGAACGGCTGCGGCGAGTCGTGGGATATGTGGAAGGCCATTGCTGCGCAGGCGGAGCACGGCGAATACGGCAACCCGGACACATTCTGCTCCGATGTGGAGGCCACCAACTGGATGAGCGCCACCGTGGCCACCTCCAACGAGGAGATCATCCAGCACATCATGAACATCTGCAAGCGTGATCCCCGCTCCGGCAAGGTGACCACCGGCGGCATCGTCACCGTCAAGGACAGCACCGACAACTGGTATCTGTCCTGGACCATCAACCGTCAGCCGCAGTTCAAGTCCCAGGACAAGAACATGGTGCTGGTATGGCTGTATTCGCTGAACACCAACAGGGACGGCAACTATGTGAAGAAGGCCATGCGGGACTGCACCGGCGAGGAGGTCTGCCGCGAGTGGCTGTACCACATCGGCGTGCCCACCGAAAAGATCGACGCGCTGGCGCATGATGCCTGCAATACCACCACCTGCTTCATGCCCTATATCAACGCCTTCTTCCAGCCCCGCAAGGAGTCCGACCGTCCCAAGGTCGTGCCCGACGGTGCCGTGAACTTCGCCTTCATCGGCCAGTTTGCCGAGACGCCCCGCGACACCATCTTCACCACCGAGTATTCCATGCGCACCGGTATGGAGTCGGTATACACCCTGCTGGATATCGACCGCGGCGTGCCGGAGGTGTGGGGCAGCAAGTACGATGTGCGTGAGCTGCTGCGTGCCTGCTACTATGCCATCGACAAGAAGCCCATCAGCGAGGCGCCGCTGTCCTTCGCGGAGAAGGAAATGCTCAAGATCGCCATCAAGAAGATCAAGGGCACCGATATTGAGATCCTGCTGAAGGAAAGCGGACTCATCGAGTAAAGCGCGCAGAGGACCGCCTCGCAATGGCAGGGCTTTTCAACAGACAAGGAGCGCACCCCGTAAGGGTGCGCTCCTTTATTTTATGCCGTTTTGATGCCCTGATACAGCTTCTGGTAATCCAGAATGTTCACCGCACCGTCGCCGTTGCAGTCGGCCAGCAGGCGGAAGTCGTCCTTGTCCGCCAGCTTTTCCGTGGTGCGGCCGGTGGACAGATTTTCATACAGCGCCTGCATATCCAGCGCATCCGCCTTGCCGTCGCCGTTCAGATCGCCCACGGTGCAGCCGTTGGCGTCAATGAGGAACGGGCTGAAGCTGCGGGTGACGATGCGCACACCGGCTGCGGTGTACTCGCCCAGCAGGGATTCCTTCTCCGTGCAGTTCTCGTTGAGATAGTGGCGGATCAGCGGGCGGACACCCTTGGCCGCCAGCGCCATACCCTCCTCCGCCGTCAGGTCGAAGTAGCTGTACGGCAGGTAGATCTCGGCGCCGTCCTCGTCCAGCTGTCCCTCGCCGGTGACGTTGAACAGCAGGAACAGGCGCTTGCTGTCCTCCGTCTGGGGATTCCGGTCGCACAGCAGCTTCAGATCGGTGCCCACCAGCGTGGGAACGCTGACCGCCTCTGTGGGAGCGGTGTCCACGGTGTCGGTGTCCACGGTGGTGGAGATGTCGCCGTTGCGCCGCTCCGAATCCTTCCATTAAGGAAAAGATATTCAGAAAGTTCAAAAGCTATTTTGAATAAAAGCCATAAATAAGGAGATGACGTATAAAGAAGCCACAACATACTTGTTCGACAGTGTGCCCATGTTCCAAAATGTAGGAGGAACAGCTTACAAAGAAGGACTAAGCAACACTTTGCTGTTGGATGAACATTTTGGTCATCCTCACCGCAAATTCAGAACCATCCACGTGGGGGGCACTAACGGCAAGGGCTCGTGCAGCCATACATTGGCAGCCATACTTCAAACCGCAGGTTACAAAGTGGGCCTTTATACGTCACCTCACCTGACCGATTTCAGGGAGCGCATACGGGTAAACGGAAAAATGATACCGGAATGCGAAGTGGTTTCTTTTGTCGAAGACGAACGCTCTTTCTTCGAGCCTCTGCACCCTTCTTTCTTTGAATTGACCACGGCTTTGGCTTTCAAATATTTTGCGAAGGCCGAAGTGGATGTGGCCGTTATCGAAGTAGGCATGGGAGGACGCTTGGACTGCACCAACATCATTACTCCGGATTTGTCCGTCATTACCAATATCAGTTTTGACCACGTGCAATTTCTGGGAGACACCCTTACGAAAATTGCCGGAGAGAAAGCAGGAATCATCAAGCCCGGAGTTCCAGTGGTCATCGGCGAGACTACCGAGGAAACGAAAAAGGTCTTCAAGGATAAATCACTGGAGATGAATGCTCCAATAAGATTTGCAGAAGAAGAGCATGAAGTCATCTCATCCCGTTCGGAAGGCAATACACGTGTGTACGAGACTCTTCATTACGGAAGTTTTATAGGCGAACTGGGTGGACTCTGCCAGGAAAAGAATACGGCAACCATACTCACGGCTATCGACGAACTTCGAAAAGCCGGTTATACTATCGCACAAGAGCATATCCGAATCGGCTTTGGACAAGTTTGCAAACTCACCGGCCTACGAGGCCGTTGGCAACAAGTCGGAATGTCCCCCACCATAATCTGCGACACAGGACATAACACAGGAGGGATAAGTTATATTGCCGACCAACTGAGAGGTATCCAGGCCGATAAGCTCCACATTGTAATAGGTATGGTAAATGACAAAGACATTCATTCCGTTCTACGACAGCTTCCCCAATGCGCTACCTATTATTTCACGAAAGCAAACGTTAAACGGGCACTTGACGAACACACTCTTCAAACACTTGCTAAAGAAGCCGGATTAAGAGGAACTTCCTGGCCCGACGTAAGGTCTGCCTTTCAGGCGGCACGGCAATCTTCTACGAAAAAGGATCTGATTTTCGTAGGAGGTAGCACGTTCATTGTGGCCGACTTTTTAGCCTTTTATCACCCGGAACAAGCATAATCTGCAAATCTTCTCATTTCTGCATCATCTTTTTCCCCGAAATCTTTTGCAATAAGAAAGTTTTTTTCTTATTTTGCATAACGATAATTTAACTTTAAATCATAAGTCGGATGAGTTTAAAAAATATTAGTGGTCTTAAAAGAGAAGATTTTCAAGCAGAAGTTCAGGGCAAACAAACAGATTTGTTTATTCTGAGAAACAATAAGGGTTGTGAAGTTGCCATTACAAATTACGGAGGAGCACTGGTTGCCATTATGGTTCCTGACCGTGACGGAAAAATGGCAAATGTCATTCAAGGACATGACAACATTCAGGAGGTCATCAGTAGTCCGGAGCCATTCCTCAGTACTCTGATAGGCCGTTACGGTAATCGTATCTGTAAAGGTAAATTTACGTTAGAAGGAAAAGAGTATTCATTGACGATCAACAATGGTCCGAATAGTCTCCACGGTGGTCCCACCGGATGTCATGCCCGTGTATGGGACGCAGAGCAAACGGACGAACGGACATTGCGCCTGCATTACGTCTTCGCAGACGGCGAAGAAGGTTTTCCCGGGAAATTGGACATGAATGTCGTTTATTCGTTTACCGACGACAATGAATTGGTAATCGAATACAAGGGAACCACCGACAAAACAACTATCGTCAATATGACCAATCACGGTTTCTTCAGTCTGGCCGGTATTGCCAACCCTACTCCTACTATTGAAAAACTGCAATGTCAGATTAATGCCGATTACTTCATTCCTATTGATAACACCTCTATTCCTACAGGAGAAATCAAACCTGTAAAAGGTACTCCTTTTGATTTCACAACCTCGCATGAAATCGGCGAACGCATAGATGCCGATGACGAACAGACGCGGAATGGAGCCGGCTACGACCATTGCTTCGTACTCAATAAGAGAGAAGTAGGCGAACTGAGTTTTGCAGCTAAAATATACGAACCTGTTTCCGGTCGTACAATGGAAGTTTATACCACCGAACCTGGAGTTCAAGTATATACGGATAATTGGGCCGACGGATACAAGGGACAGTTAGGCGCAACATTCCCGCGTCGAAGCGCAATTTGTTTTGAAGCCCAGCATTTCCCCGATTCCCCCAATCGCCCTTACTTTCCGTCTGTAGTTCTGAAACCGGGCGAAACTTATACCCAAACAACAATCTATAAATTCGGAATTGAAAAATAAGTGAAACAATAATAGACAAACAAATCTTAAAAAAACAAATTATCAAATGACTCAAAAAACACAACCGAACTACACGTTCGCTCTCACGGTGGTCATTATCGTTTGCTTCCTTATCGGTTTCGTAACGACAATGAACAATTCTATGATTGGATTCTGCAAGACGGTATTCAACCTGACAGAAGCACAGGGACAACTTGTTAACTCCGCTTTTTATGGAGCTTATGCCTTGTCTATTCCCTTTGCTCTTATGATGAACAAGATTGGTTATAAGATGACATTGGTTCTCGGCTTGGCCGTTGTCGGATTGGGTTTCGTAATCAATTACTTTGGTATATCAACGAATTTGGATGCCGCCCAGACGACCATCTATAATATCTTCTTAGCCAGTATGTGTTGTGTGGCATTGGGTATCGTCATGTTGCAACTCGTAGCGAATCCGTACGTAATGGTATTAGGTACACCAGAGAAAGGTGCATTCCGTATGACGTTAAGCCAAGCCTTAAATTCTGTAGCCACGACATTGGCTCCGATGTTTATTACCTATTTTATTATTGCAGGTAAATCGGAAGATCAATTAAGCGGAAATGATGTGACCGTTCCTTTCTTGGGATTGGGCATTTTTACTTTCCTGCTTTGCATCATTCTTTACTTCTTGAAACTTCCGGAAATCAAAGAAGAAGAGCAAGCTGCCGACAATGGTGACACACGAGAATACAAATCGAGCGTGTTCAAATACCCCCACGTATGGTTCGGTGCTTTTGCCATCTTTATGTATATGGGATTGGAAATCGGTATCCCGTCCATGTTGTCTGCTTATTTCGACAGCAAGCCTGATTTGGGCGGTAAAGCCGAAGACTTCCTGCCGTTGTATTGGGGCGGTATGATGGTTGGACGTTTCATCGGTGCCGGTGTGTTAAGCAAATACCAACCACGCCATTTGTTGACGGTTTGCCTTCTCGGAGGTGCGGCATGCGTCGGCATTTCATTCGTTCTGCCGGGGATGGCAGCCGTATACGCCATGTTGGCAGCCGGCTTGTTCCACTCCGTGATGTGGCCGCTTATCTTCAACCTCGGTTTACAGGAATTGGGTCCGCATACAAAAGCTGCCAGTGGTATCATTAACATGGGTGTAATCGGTGCAGCCACACTGCCTTTGTTGATGGGTGTCGTAGTAGACCATACAGGTGTAGGCATGGCTATCTGCATGATGTTCATCTACTACCTGTATGTCATTTGGTTCTGCTGGAAAGGTTCTAAAGTAGGACTTAAAGGATAAGAAAAATCTCTTTTTATTAACCTCATAAAATAAATGGATTATGAAATTGACAATAGATGATGTAAGAAGCCGTTTCATTGAACACTTTGATGGAACAACCGGTTCTGTATATGCTTCTCCGGGTCGTATCAACCTCATCGGTGAACACACTGATTATAATGACGGATTTGTATTCCCCGGTGCTGTTCAACAAGGCATGATTGCTGAAATAAAAGTAAATGGAACAAGAAACGTACGTGCCTACTCTATCGATTTGAAAGATTACGTAGAGTTTTCTTTAGACGATGAAAAAGGACCGAAAGCAAGTTGGGCCCGCTACATTTTCGGCGTATGTCGGGAAATGATGGCATTGGGTATTCCCGTAGAAGGCTTTAATACAGCATTTGCAGGCGATGTTCCTCTCGGAGCAGGAATGTCTTCTTCTGCAGCACTGGAAAGCGTATATGCTTTTGCACTCAACGATATGTTCGGCGAAAACAAAATAGACAAAATGACATTGGCTAAAGTCGGACAAGCTACAGAACATAAATATTTGGGATGCAATTGCGGTATTATGGACCAATTCGCTTCTGTTCATGGTAAAGCAGGCAGCCTGATGCGTTTGGATTGCCGCAGCGGTGAATTCGAATACTTCCCGTTCGATCCGAAGGGCTATAAATTGGTATTAGTAAACTCTTGTGTAAAGCACGAACTTGTAGGTTCTCCCTACAATGACCGCCGCAGAAGTTGCGAAAACGTAGCCGCAGTCATCAACAAGCACCATCCTGAAGTGAAGAGCTTACGCGATGCAGACTATGCGATGTTGGATGAAGTGAAGAACGAAGTATCGGCAGAGGATTTCATGCGAGCTAAATATGTCATTGGCGAAAAAGAACGTGTCTTGGCTGTCTGTGATGCCTTAGAGAAAGGCGACTATGAAACCGTAGGACAGAAAATGTACGAAACCCATTACGGTCTGAGCAAAGAATACGAAGTTTCTTGCCCTGAATTGGACTTCCTGAATGATATAGCAAAAGAAGAAGGCGTAACCGGTTCTCGTATTATGGGAGGAGGTTTCGGAGGTTGCACCATCAATCTTGTAAGTGATGAACTTTATGACAACTTCGTAAAAGTAGTCAAATCGAAGTTCAAAGAAAAATTCGGTAAAGAACCGGTCATTATTGATGTAGTCATAGGAGACGGTTCCAGAAAACTCTGCTAAAAACAAAATCTTAGCATCTTATTTATGTAGAAAAAGGGAATCATTACAATGTAGTGATTCCCTTTTTATTAACGTAACCCACAACTGAATAAAACGATGTCCTATCCAGCATAGTTTTCTATGACTGCACGTTTTTTAATAAACTATAACATAGAAAAAGAATAAAAAGAAGTGTAAGGCATACACCTTATGCCTAAAAACATATATATTTGCAATAGAAATACGAGATAAAGTCGTAACTTTACATTCAATTTAAATCTTTTAATTCATTCACCATGAAAAAAGAAAGAAATGCAATCTTAGGTGTAGGACTTATCACAGTTCTTTTGGCTTCATGCAGCCAACAACCTCAAAGTAATTTAACCGTTTCAGGACTTGATCCGCAGAACTTCGTAGCTGATGTAAAAGGCAAACCGACAAGCTTGTACACTCTTAAAAATTCCAATGGAATGGAAGTTTGTGTCACAAACTTTGGCGGACGAATCGTATCTATTATGGTACCAGACAAAAATGATTCCTTACGCGATGTCGTGTTAGGTTTCGACAGTATAGCCGATTACATTAACAAACCCAGTGATTTCGGAGCCGCAATAGGTCGCTATGCCAACCGAATAAATAAAGGCAGAATTGTTATTGACGGGGATTCTGTTCAATTGCCCACCAATAATTTTGGCCATTGTCTGCATGGAGGGCCTCAAGGATGGCAATATCAAGTGTATGAGGGAAAACAGTTGAACGATACGACACTGACTATGACGATGTATTCTCCTGACGGAGACCAAAACTTCCCAGGAGCTGTAACTGCAACGGTGACCTATACCCTAAGCGGTGATAATGCCTTGGACATAAAGTACGATGCAACCACAGATAAGAAGACCGTCATCAATATGACCAACCATTCTTATTTCAACTTATCAGGCAATCCGTCCCAACCAGCTACCGATCATATTTTATATATCAATGCGGACAACTATACTCCTGTAGACAGTACATATATGACTACGGGCGAAATCGTTACGGTAAAAGAAACTCCAATGGATTTTACTACTCCGAAAGCCGTAGGACAGGATATAGACAAATTTGATTTTATCCAACTGAAAAACGGCAACGGTTATGACCATAATTGGGTATTGAACACCCAAGGAGATATCAACCAATTGGCAGCTAAGCTTACTTCGCCTACAAGTGGAATCTCATTGGAAGTTTATACGAATGAACCCGGCATTCAAGTCTACAGCGGAAACTTCTTGGATGGCACATTAAGTGGAAAGAAAGGAATCGTATACAACCAGCGTGCTTCCGTTTGTCTCGAAACCCAGCACTACCCCGATAGTCCGAATAAACCGGAATGGCCTTCGGTAATACTGGAGCCGGGACAGACTTATCACAGCGAATGTATTTTCAAATTCACAGTGGAGAAATAATTATCATTAACTAATATCATCAAACAAAAACAAAGACATGAATTGGAATTCAAGTGAATTTATATGGCTCGATTGGTTAGTTCTCGCCACCGGAGTCATAGCGATTGTATGGGCAGTATACCGTTCCATTAAAAAAGACAAAGAGAAAATGCAAGGAGCCGATAGCCAAGACTATCTTTTCGGAAAGGGAGAACCTTGGTACATTATTGGTGCGGCTATTTTTGCAGCGAACATCGGTTCCGAGCATCTTGTTGGTTTGGCTGGCACAGGAGCTAAAGACGGTGTAGGCATGGCTCATTGGGAGATGCAGGGTTGGATGATTCTGATATTGGGATGGTTGTTTGTCCCTTTCTACCAACTGTTGAACAATAAAATGGGAAAAATCATTACCATGCCAGATTTTCTGAAGTTCCGCTACACTCAGCGTACTGGTTCATGGTTGTCCATCATTACATTGATTGCTTACGTACTGACTAAAGTTTCCGTTACAGCTTTTACCGGTGGTATTTTTTTCGAATATCTCCTTGGACTTCCGTTCTGGTATGGTGCCATTGGCCTTATTGTCATTACGGCAATATTCACGGTATTCGGCGGTATGAAAGGAGTGATGACTTTGTCTGCTATCCAAACTCCTATTCTTATCATAGGCTCATTCCTTGTGTTATTCCTTGGTTTGAACATGTTAGGTGATGGCAGTATCACTGAAGGTTGGTCACAAATGATGACAGTCTGCAATGCCGCCCACGATGGTTTCGGAACGACTCACATGTTCCACACAGATCCCGCCGATCCCATGTATCCGCAATTCCCTGGTTATGTGGTCTTCCTAGGTGCATCAATCATCGGTTTCTGGTATTGGTGTACAGACCAACATATTGTACAACGCGTACTCGGACAAACCAAAGGTGAAGATAACGGTAAAGTTATGGCACGCGCGCGCCGTGGTACAATCGCAGCCGGTTATTTCAAACTTCTTCCGGTTTTCATGTTCCTCATTCCCGGTATGGTAGCTTTTGCACTTTCTCAAAAAGCCGGTAGTGGTATTGTCATGGATATCACTAATACCCATGACACCGACGGAGCTTTTGCCATGATGGTAAAGAACATTCTCCCGGCTGGTATTAAAGGTATTGTGACTATCGGTTTTATCTGTGCACTCGTAGCTTCTTTAGCTGCATTCTTCAACAGCTGTGCCACCTTGTTTACAGAGGATTTCTATAAGCCCATGAAAAAGGGCATGAGTGAAAGCCACTACGTATTGATAGGGCGTATAGCTACTGTAGTAGTCGTACTTCTCGGATTGGCATGGATGCCCATCATGATGAACATGGGTAACTTATACTCATACCTTCAAGATATCCAATCCTTGATCGCTCCAGCCATGGTAGCCGTCTTCACTCTTGGTATATTCTCCAAGAGAATCACCCCGAAGGCTGGTGAATGGGGACTGATTGGCGGTTTTTTAATCGGGATGGTACGTTTGCTCACCAACGTCATTACCGACTCCGGTAAGGCGGTTATGGATGGTGCATTTTGGGAATACACCAGTTGGTTCTGGCAAACCAATTGGCTCATCTTCGAGGTTTGGTTGCTCGTATTCATCATCATCCTGATGTACATTGTATCAATGTTCACAGCGAAACCATCTGCTGAACAGATTGCTGCTATCACCTTTACAGGCGATTACAAGAAGACCATCCGTGAAAGTTGGAACGTATGGGATGTTATAGCTTCTTTGGGGGTCATCGTTCTCTGTGCTTTATTCTATGCTTATTTCTGGTAATACAAACATAGATAATGACCACCTATTATAATATAAACCCTCAATTCTACGTTTCCGTAGATTGCATCATATTCGGCTTTGACAAGGGCAGTTTAAAACTGCTCTTGCTCAAGCGGAATTTCGAACCGGCAAAGGGAAGTTGGTCCTTAATGGGTGGATTCGTACAAGACGGTGAAAGCGTAGACGATGCAGCCAAAAGAGTTTTGGCGGAACTGACCGGCCTCGAAAACGTATATATGGAACAGGTCGGAACTTTCGGAGAAGTAGACCGTGACCCGGGGGAGAGAGTAATATCCGTGGCATATTATGCATTAATCAACATCAATGAATATGACCGGAATCTGGTACAGCAACATAATGCGCATTGGGCAGAAATCAACGAAATTCCACCACTTGTTTTCGACCATCCCCAAATGGTAAAACAAGCCCGAATTATGCTGCAAAAGAAAGCCTCTTCCGAACCCATCGGTTTCAACCTTTTGCCAAGCCTGTTCACTCTGTTCCAACTACAAAGCTTGTACGAAGCCATTTACGGAGAACCTTTAGATAAACGGAATTTCCGCAAACGGGTTGCAGACTTGAACTATATCGAAAAAACAGATAAGATTGATAAAACAGGGTCAAAACGGGGAGCCGCTTTATATAAGTTCAACGAGAACGCTTACCGTAAAGCCCCTAAATTTAAATTATGAACTATGTTAGAAGAACTCAAAGAAAAGGTATATCAAGCCAATCTTGATTTAGTGAAACAAGGTTTGGTTATCTTCACATGGGGTAATGTATCAGGCATAGACCGTGAAAAGGGACTCGTAGTCATCAAACCGAGCGGCGTGGACTATGATACGATGAAAGCCTCGGATATGGTTGTGGTAGATTTGGAAAGCGGTAAAGTGGTAGAAGGAGAATTGAATCCTTCATCCGACACACCGACACATCTTGTCCTCTACAAAGCTTTCCCGAACATTCAAGGAGTAGTCCACACCCACTCCACTTATGCTACCGCATGGGCTCAGGCCGGCAAAGACATCCCCAATATCGGGACGACACACGCCGATTATTTCCACGAAGCTATCCCCTGCACCTCCGACATGACAAAGGCAGAAGTAGAAGGACAATATGAGTTGGAAACCGGCAATGTTATCGTTAAACGGTTTGAAGGGATTAACCCTGACCACACACCGGGAGTATTGGTAAAGAATCACGGTCCGTTCAGTTGGGGTACGAGTCCGGCCAATGCCGTTTACAATGCCAAAGTGATGGAGCAGTGTGCCAAAATGGCTTTCGTGTCCTTTATGGTAAACCCCGAAACCACAATGAATCCGCTGCTCATCGAGAAGCATTATAACCGTAAACACGGACCGAACGCTTACTACGGACAGAAAAAGAAATAAACAAAGTATATTAACTAACAAATCTTTAACAATTTAAAATTTTTATCATGAACGCATTTGATCAATATGAAGTATGGTTTGTTACGGGAGCACAGCTTCTGTACGGTGGTGACGCAGTAGTAGCAGTCGACGGTCACTCCACTCAAATGGTTAACGGTTTGAATGCCTCCGGCAAACTCCCCGTTAAAGTAGTATATAAAGGAACGGCCAATTCGTCCAAAGAAGTGGAAGCCGTATTTAAAGCGGCCAACAATGACGAAAAGTGCATTGGCGTAATCACGTGGATGCACACGTTCTCACCGGCTAAAATGTGGATACACGGTTTGCAACAACTGAAAAAGCCGTTGCTTCACCTCCACACTCAGTTCAACAAAGAGATACCTTGGGATACCATGGATATGGACTTCATGAATCTGAATCAATCCGCTTCGCTGATTTTCATATGGACTTTATGAACTTGAACCAATCTGCTCACGGCGACCGCGAATTCGGACACATCTGTACCCGTATGCGTATCCGCCGTAAAGTAGTTGTAGGTTATTGGCAAGATGAGGATACTCAGCACAAGATTGCCGTATGGATGCGTGTTTGTGCCGCATGGGCTGATGCACAAGACATGTTGATTATCCGTTTCGGCGATCAGATGAACAATGTAGCCGTAACAGATGGGGATAAAGTCGAAGCAGAACAGCGCATGGGTTATCATGTAGACTACTGTCCGGTTAGCGAACTGATGCAATATCATACGGAAGTAAAAGATGCCGATGTAGAAGCTTTAGTGAAAACCTATTTTAATGAATATGACCACGATGCCGCATTGGAAGACAAGACCACAGAAGCTTATCAAAAGGTGTGGAACTCAGCTAAGGCTGAACTCTCCCTGCGAGCCATCTTGAAAGCCAAAGGAGCCAAAGGCTTTACAACAAACTTCGATGACTTGGGACAAACAGACGGCAGTCATTTCGACCAGATTCCCGGCTTGGCTTCACAACGTTTGATGGCCGATGGTTATGGTTTCGGAGCCGAAGGCGACTGGAAATCTGCCGCTCTCTACCGTACGGTATGGGTAATGAACCAAGGTTTGCCTACAGGTTGCTCATTCTTGGAGGACTACACATTGAATTTCAATGGAGAGAACAGTTCTATCCTGCAAGCTCACATGTTGGAGGTTTGTCCGCTCATTGCAGCTCAAAAGCCTCGTTTGGAAGTACACTTCCTCGGCATTGGTATTCGCAAGAGCCAGACAGCCCGCTTGGTCTTCACGTCTAAAGTAGGTACAGGATGTACTGCCACCGTAGTGGATTTGGGCAACCGTTTCCGCCTCATTGTAAACGATGTAGAATGTATCGAACCGAAACCTCTGCCCAAGCTCCCTGTAGCTTCCGCATTGTGGAAACCCATGCCGAACTTCGAAATCGGCGCAGGTGCCTGGATTTTGGCCGGTGGTACACACCATTCTTGCTTCTCATACGACTTGACAGCCGAATATTGGGAAGACTACGCCGAAATCTCCGGTATCGAAATGGTACACATCAACAAAGACACCACCATCAGCGAGTTCAAGAAGGAACTCCGTATGAACGAAGTGTATTATATGCTGAACAAAGCACTTTGCTAATAGCATACCAGCAAAGGATTTAAAATTAAAAGTGCTCGGCGAGCAATCGTTTGCAGCACTTTTAATTTATTCATTTATTATTGTTATACTTTAATTTATAGGGTTAAATATGAAAACAGATGCTAAGTCAACCATCGAAACCGGAAAAGCTATCCTGGGTATAGAATTCGGTTCTACACGAATCAAGGCGGTCCTGATCGACCCTGAGAACCACCCTATCGCCCAAGGAAGTCATACTTGGGAAAACCAGTTGGTAGATGGCCTTTGGACATACAGTATAGAAGAAATATGGTATGGACTGCAAGATTGTTATGCCGATCTCCGTGCCAATGTAAAAAAGCAATATGACACAGAGATAGAGACCTTGGCAGCCATTGGCGTCAGCGCTATGATGCACGGCTACATGGCATTTGATAAGAATGAAGAGATTCTGGTTCCTTTCCGTACATGGAGAAACACCAACACCGGGCAAGCCGCTGCAGCTCTATCCGAGCTTTTTGTCTACAACATCCCTCTCAGATGGAGCATCTCTCATTTATATCAGGCCATACTGAACAACGAAAAACATGTCAACGAGATAGATTTCCTGACTACACTTGCAGGTTACGTACACTGGCAACTTACGGGTGAAAAGGTATTGGGTATTGGCGATGCATCCGGCATGCTTCCCATCGACCCGGCCACCAAGAACTATTCGGCTGAAATGGTAGCTAAATTCGACAAACTGGTTGCCCCCAAAGGATATTCATGGAAACTGGAAGACATTCTCCCCAAAGTATTGAATGCCGGAGAAAATGCAGGTTGCCTTACTCCTGAAGGGGTCAAAAGACTGGACGTATCCGGCAATTTGAAAGCAGGCATACCGCTTTGTCCCCCAGAGGGTGACGCGGGAACCGGTATGGTGGCCACTAATGCCGTCAAACAACGTACCGGAAATGTTTCGGCCGGAACTTCTTCGTTCTCCATGATCGTATTGGAAAAGGAACTGTCCAAACCTTACGAGATGATAGACATGGTCACCACGCCGGACGGAAGCCTCGTCGCCATGGTACACTGTAACAACTGTACTTCCGACCTCAACGCATGGGTCAACCTTTTCAAGGAGTTCCAAGAACTTCAGGGCCAGCCCGTCGATATGGACGACATATACGGCAAGCTTTACAACCACGCACTTACAGGTCATGCGGATTGCGGAGGACTCGTATCATACAATTATTTCTCCGGAGAACCCGTCACTGGACTTGCCGAAGGCAGACCTTTGTTCGTGCGTTCAGCCAATGACAAATTCAATCTGGCCAACTTCATGAGAGCCCATTTGTATGCTTCTGTCGGTGTTCTTAAAATAGGAAATGATATCCTCTTCAACGAGGAAAAAATCAGAGTGGACCGGATTACCGGCCACGGGGGCTTGTTCCGTACCAAGGGAGTAGGCCAACGGGTTTTGGCAGCAGCCATAAATTCTCCGATATCTGTCATGGAAACAGCCGGAGAAGGCGGTGCATGGGGTATCGCCCTATTGGGTTCCTACCTTGTAAACAACGAAAAGAAACAATCACTGGCAGACTTCTTGGATGAACATGTCTTTGCCGGTGATGCAGGCGTAGAGGTTTCACCCACAGCAGAGGACGTGGAAGGCTTCAACAAATATATTGAAAACTATAAGGCCGGACTGCCCATTGAAGAAGCAGCCGTTCGGTTCAAAAGATAAATATTCGGAAGAAAACCATTATCTTTGTCCTTATAAAATACAAAAGACAGGCTTTAAAACTGTTTAAGTATGGATTCAATTTAAAATTTAATGAATATGAATAGTAAACAAGTAATGAACCACGCAGCCGACAACATCCGTATCTTGGCTGCGTCCATGGTTGAAAAAGCCAAATCCGGCCATCCGGGCGGTGC
>ENA-OPYH01000903-OPYH01000903.1-human-gut-metagenome-genome-assembly--contig:-NODE-903-length-18190-cov-4.483375_pt1 | contig 18190 bp, 10 predicted proteins | sample MGYA00241254_ERZ501488 | MGnify/ENA primary metagenome ERZ501488 (study PRJEB25962, sample SAMEA2042660) | human gut metagenome | biome: human gut; feature: human-associated habitat; material: faeces...
TTGCGGCAGCAACCGATGATTAGTGCCGTCAGCATAGCCGGTACGGCACTTGCCATCTTCCTCATCATGCTGGTGGTGATGATGCAGCAGGTGAAGGTAGCTCCGTTTGCTCCGGAGAGCAACCGCGACCGCTTTCTACATGTGCATTATATGAGCATCACCAACAAAAGCTGGGGAGAGGGAAACAGTTCCAACGGACCGATGGGGATAAAGACTGCGCTTGAGTGCTTCAAATCGCTGAAGACCCCCGAAGCAGTAACGATTTATACCTGTATGGTCATTTCTACCCCCGTGAATCTGCCGGGACAACCTGCAACGGGTATCGACCTGTTGCAGACAGATGATACTTTCTGGCGTGTGTTTGATTTCTCTTTTGTTGCCGGGAAACCTTATGACCAGGCTACATTCGATGCCGGACTACCCGTAGCGGTAATTACGGAAAGTGTAGCGCGCAGGTTATTCCAGACAACGGAGGCTGTTGGTCGCGAATTCCTTTTGAACCATGCTCCTTATACAGTGTCCGGTGTAGTGAAGGATGTTTCTACTTTGGCCAACACTGCCTATGCGCAGGTATGGGTGCCCTATACTTCTACTGAGATAACGAAAAGCACATGGAGTGATGAGCATATGGGGATGATGAGCGTTACCATTCTGGCGAAAAGCCGTGATGATTTTCCCGCTATTCGTGAGGAGACGGAACGCCGCCGTCAGGAGTACGACACTGTAATTGGCGAGAATGGTTATTCGTTGATTTACCGTAACCGTCCTTATGACCAGGAGAAAAATGCCGCAGGAATGGCTGCCAACATCGAACCGGACGTGGACCAGGCACGCAGGCAGCGTCTCATTATCTTCATCATTCTACTGATTGTTCCTGCCATCAACCTCAGCTCGATGACGCAGAGCCGTCTGCGCCAGCGTGTGGCAGAGATTGGTGTGCGCCGGGCATTCGGTTCAACGAGACTGGAACTGATGGGGCAAATCATTGCAGAAAATCTGGTGGTGACATTGCTGGCAGGGGTGATGGGATTGTTGCTGAGTGTAGCATTCGCTTATTTGGGAAATACACTGCTGTTTGCGCAGGAATTCAGCCAGACGCTGAGTCCTCCGGCAGTGGATGCGAGCATATTGCTGCATGGCTCCACCTTTGGCTGGGCGTTGTTGTTCTGCTTTGTGCTAAACTTACTAAGTTCCGGTATTCCCGCATGGCGTGCATCAAGAATAGGGATTGTAAATGCATTGGGCGGACGTTTGCATAAATAACTCCATCACAAAACATTAATCATTGAAGAAAATGACTAAGAAACTTCTTACACAGATAAAGAATGAATGGCTCTCAAACCTATGGTTGGTGTTGGAGTTATTGGTAGTGAGTGTAGTGATGTGGTACGTGGTAGACTATCTCTACACGCGCGCCGCCACCTATCTGGAGCCGAGAGGCTTTAATATAGAGCACTGCTACCTTATAGAGTTGGGGGAACTGACACCCAAAAGTCCCGACTACATAGCCGGGCATACCTCTCAGCAGACCCACGATGACATAGCCGAGTTGTTGGAGCGTCTGCGTCGTCGGCCGGAGATAGAAGCGGTCAGCCTTTCGCAGAATTCATATCCTTACAACGGAAGCAATTCAGGCGCTGAAGTAAGCTATGACACTTTGCGTTCTCCCGGTTGGACCATCCGCAGGTTAGTGACACCGGACTTTCCCCGTGTATTCCGCTATCGGGGCACGCGTGGCGAGACACCCGAACAATTGGCTGAAATGTTGGAGCGCGGGGAGTTTATGGCTTCGGATAACCTCTACCGGAAATACGACCGCCGGATGACAGATCTCGTAGGCCAGCGGTTCTATCTTTTTGGTGATACTACGAAGACCTACCGGCTGGGTGCTGCACTGCAAAATGTACGCTATCACGATTATGACCAGGCGCGAAGCTCATATTCCATGATGGTGAAGCAGAGTTTCTACTATATCGGTCTCGAACTTTGTGTCCGCGTCCGTGAAGGGCAGGACAATGACTTCATTGAGAGGCTGAAGGCAGACAGTGAGAGCCAGTTCCGCATAGGCAATATCTTCATTTCGGAGATACGTTCTTTCAAGGATATTCGTCGCAACTACCAGCAGGCATGGACCAATGACATCCGTAACTATGTGATGGGTATGGGATTCCTGCTGCTGAACATTTTCCTCGGCTTGCTCGGAACATTCTGGTTCCGTACGCAGCAACGCCGTTCGGAGATAGCACTGCACAAAGCGCATGGAGCGACAGACCGTGCCATCTTCAGCCGGCTGCTTAGTGAAGGGATATTGTTGTTGGCAATTGTCACCCCCGTTGCATTGCTCATCGATTATAATCTTGCACACCTGGAGTTGAACTCCTGGAGGAACGGTACGACGTTGGAGTGGGACCGCCTGCTGCTATGTGCCGCCATCAGCTTTGTGCTGATTGCCCTAATGATTGTCATCGGTATAGGTATTCCCGCCCGCAAGGCGATGAAGGTGCAGCCTGCCGAAGCATTGCACGATGAATAGAAAGCTATGAAACAAATTTTAGCTCTTATCCGCCAGAATCCCTTTTTCAGTGCTGTTTCCGTCATCGGTACGGCAGTGAGCATCACCTTTGTCATGGTCATTTACATGGTGTATGACATCCAGACGGCTGACTTAGCTCCCGAGTCGCACCGCAGTAGCATGGTATATTCTTCTTATGGATACTCTTACCGCAAGTCCGACCACAGCAATTCCAATACGGGCATGTCTTATCGGGCTGTCAACGCTATTTTTGCAGAACTTCCGGGTGCGGAACTTGTCACCTATCTGGGACCTACCTATCTTAGATACTGTGGGGATTCGCCCGTGCGGGGAATGCGCCGTACGGTTCGTCAGGTGGATTTGAACTATTGGCGTGTCTACGATATCCCTCTTGTGGCGGGCCGTCTTTTCAGTACCGAAGAGTTCGATGCTTGCCGGGATGTCGTGGTTATAGGCGAACAGCTTGCCCGCGAAGCTTTCGGGTCTGCCGAAGCAGCCATTGGCAAAAATTATTTTGTCAACTTTCGCCCTAAGCGCATTGTCGGGGTCACCAAGGATGTGAGCTCTCTGTTCACATTTGCCTATGGAGAGTTGTGGATGCCTTATTCCACCCGGGATTCCGGTCTGGGCAGTGAAGGGCTACGGGGAGATTTCGAGGCTGTGGCCCTTGTCAAGCCCGGTGTCGGCAGAGAGGAACTCAAGCGGCAGATAGAACAGTCGCTTGCCCGCTTCAACGAGATACTGGTCGAATATGAACTGGAGCTTCCCGACCTCAGCACCTATACGGAACGGCAGTTCTTCCGTAATGACACGATGAGTCCTGCCGTAACCTGCATCATCCTGGGTTTGATATTGCTTATTGTGCCCGCTATCAATGTCAGCGGACTTATATCTTCGCAAATGTCCCGTCGCATGGCTGAGCTTGCGGTAAGGAAAGCATACGGCGCCAGCCGTTCTACCTTGATGGTGCAGTTGCTCCGCGAGAACCTGGCCTTGGCATTTGCCGGCGCATTGCTCGGTTTTCTCTTTTCGTGCATATTCCTATGGCTGGGTAAGGACTGGATGCTTGGCGATGGTGCTCCCGGAACGAATTTTGATGTAAGCGTCTGGCTCTTCCTCCGTCCTGCGGTTTTCGTGGCTGTATTGGTGGTGTGTCTGTTGTTCAACCTGCTTTCTGTGTTTATTCCTGCCTGGCATGCCACCCGTCGCCCTATAGCCGAGGTTCTTGGCGGAGAATGAGCGGATAAACGAATCCCAATTAAAACAGTAACGAGTATGATACATTCTATTTTACACCAGATATGGAACCAGCGCCGCAGTAACGGCTGGCTGTTTGCCGAGCTGTTGATTGTATTTACATTGATGTGGTATTGTGTGGATGTACTCTATGGCTTTGCCCATGCAGAACGGCAGCCTAAGGGGTATGATTTGGAGCATGTCTATAAGATAAGGATTTCCTGCAATCCCACACAGATAGTGCCGTGCACGTCGGAAGACAGCCTGCAGACCTTCTGGTTCAAGCCGATGGAGGAAGTGCTCCGGCGTATCAGGCAATATCCTGCAGTGGAAAGTGCTGCCACGTGGCTGGGTACCGATACTTATACCCGCGGGCGTGTTTACCAGGGGTATACGACGGACAGCGTGCATGTTGTCGAGACTACAGTGCGCTATGTGTCTCCCGAATATTTCGACGTCATGCGCATTCCGCTGTTGCAGGGGAATGTCTCGGATTGGAATTCCACTGCCAGTCCTCTGCCTGCCGTGGTGACCCGTGATTTGGCAGACAGTCTTTTTCAGACAAGTGCCGGGGCGGTGGGCCGCGAGTTTCTGGATTATTACAGCGGAGGTCTCCGTTACCGTGTCTCTGCAGTCTGTGCCTTGCAGAAGACGGATGACTATGCCCGTTACGGACCTTTTGTCCTGACTCCTTTCCCCGGTTGGTTCTATGAGGACCAGTACCTCCCGTTCATCTCCCTACGGATACGTCCGGAGGCGGATACGGATAATTTTGCAGCTCGTTTTTATCAGGATATGATGTCGCAGCTGCAGGTCGCTCCATTCTATCTTTTCGACATACAGAGCTATAAGGACCAGAAGATAGAGCGGGATGCTGCCGAAGGAATCACCCCGTATATCCGCAGCGCAAGGCTCATTGTGATATTCTTTGTTTTCAATGTATTCATCGGGCTGATGGGAACTTTTTGGTTCCGTACCCGCCATCGCCGCAGCGAGATTGCTTTGCGCATGGCCATGGGCAGCAGCCGCGGAAGAATACGCTGGCAATTGCTGGGTGAAGGGTTGCTGCTGTTGGCACTTGCTTCCATCCCCGCTTTGATGATATGTATCAATATGGTTATGGCAGATGTCACTTTTACGGAAGCCACGGATGCCACTTGGGGGAGATTTGTCATATGCGTTTCTATTGTCTGGATATTGATGGCATTGATGGTGATTGCAGGAATCTGGTATCCGGCTTCACGGGCCATGAAGGTACAGCCTGCCGAAGCATTGCACGATGAGTGAGTTTTTTTTGAATAATCTGTGCTCATTCTCAATATAACTTGTATATTTGCGTGACGAATAAGAGTTTTGCGTTGAGTATACAAAATCTATATTATGATGAAACGCCTTTTCTTTCCATTGTTTGCAGGCTTGTTGTGGTTGATGTCGGGAACACTTTCGGCTACGGAACGTACGTACAATGTACTTTTCATACAGTCCTATACAAAAAATACTCCTTGGCACAGCCTTCTGACAGAAAATTTGGAGAACGGACTGGACAAGGGGGGAGTTAAAGCCAATATCACTACTGAATATCTGAATGCCGATTACTGGTCTTTCGCTTCCGAGTGCTTCATCATGCGCCGCATCTGCGAGCGTGCCAGGCAACGGAAAACGGACTTGATTGTGACCTCCAGCGATGAGGCTTTCTTCACATTGACCCATTGCGGTGATTCCCTGCCTTATCAGATACCGGTAGTGGTTTCGGGTATCAAATACCCGGATGAGAGAGTCTTTGAAAGAATGCCCAACGTCTCCGGCTATGTTTCGAAAACGGATTTCGATGTCTTGCTGGATGCGGCTGTCCGCATGTTTCCTTCCCGCAGGGAGTTGGTCTGTCTGTCCGACAGCAGTTTCCTGAGCCTTAAAGGGGTTAAGGCTGTGGAGGAATCCTGGGAACGCATAAAGAGCAACTATCCGGAGCATGAGTTGAAAGTGCTGAATGTGCAGGCCAAGTCCTTGAACTCTATCATCACTTCCATTTGCTATGACTACAATGCCTACAAGCATATTGTCATTGCTCCCAAATGGATTCCCTTTCTTTCCTTGAAGTTGAAGGCCCCCGTGTTTACCAGCCAGAACCTGGCTATGACGAACGGTGTTCTGTGTGTGTATGATGCCGTTCCCGGAGAGGATGCTTTTGCTGCCGGCCGGCAGGCTGCAAGTATTTTGAAGGGCAAGTCACCCGCCTCATTGGAAGTAAAGGACTTTGGGGGCAAGTTGCTGTTCGATTACAAACAGTTGCAGTTTTTCCGTGTGGACACGAACCGTGCGGAGAGCAAGGGCATCATTTTGAATATACCGTTGATGGAGCGTTACCGTGTCTGGTTCATTCTGTTCTATTCGCTGATTGTCGGGGCATTGGTGCTGCTGGTTGCCTGGCTTTTCCGTGCCAACCGCAGGGAGTCGCGTAAGCGCATACATGCCCAGACCCGCTTGTTGATACAGCACCGCCTGGTGGAGCAGCGCGACGAGTTCGACAATATCTTCTGTTCCATTCGCGACGGCTTGATTACGTATGATACCGACCTGCGCATCCATTTTGTCAACCGTCCGTTGTTACAGATGTTGGGACTTTCTTCCGAAACCTATACGTCCCGTTTCTATGAAGGGCAGATGGCCGGCTCCATTTTCAGGATTTACATGAATGGAGAAAACATCCTGCAGGACTTGTTGAAGAAAGTACGTACCGGAAAGAGACCTATTTCTATTCCGGAGAAAGCCTTCATGCAGGAAAACCATCAGGGAACGTATTTCCCCGTTTCCGGCGAGGTAGTACCTATCTTTGCCAATGAAAAGATGACGGGAATGGCGATTGTATGCCGCAATATCTCCGAAGAAGAGATGCAGAGACGCTTCTTCAATATGGCGGTGGAGGAAAGCTCCATTTATCCGTGGCAGTACAACATGCATATGAACCGTTTCCATTTCCCGGGTGGATTGCTGCGCCGTTTCGGGTATACCGATGATACGGACTTGCTGGCACGTGATGAGATGGACACCCTTATACATCCGGAAGACTTGCTGCATACGCGCAGGAATTTTGATGCCATTCTGTTGGGCAATGAAATCAATTCACGGATGAGTTTCCGGTTGAAGAGTGCGGATGGGAGCTATGAATGGTGGGAGTTCCGCAGTACCGCTTATGACGGACTGACGGTTGATACCCCATACATGGTATTGGGAGTATGCCAGAGCATCCAGCGTTACAAGGATACGGAAGAGGCCTTGATTGCCGCACGTGACCGTGCCTTGCAGGCCGACAAGCTCAAATCTGCGTTTCTTGCCAATATGAGCCATGAGATACGCACCCCTTTGAATGCCATTGTCGGCTTCTCGGATTTGTTGAAGGATTTGGACGCTTTTTCTCCGGAAGAGGTAAAGCAGTTCGTCGAAACAATCAACATCAACTGTACATTGCTGCTGGCGTTGATAAACGATATTCTGGACCTCTCGCGCATAGAATCGGGCACGATGGACTTTAAGTTCGGAGCATTCAACCTGGCGTTTATCATGCAGGAGGTCCATGAATCCCAGCGTCTGAGTATGCCTCGGGATGTAGAGCTGCGTATAGAGATTCCGGAAGGGGAAGACAAATTGGTCATCACCGATTCCGTCCGCTTGAAGCAGGTCGTGAACAACCTGATAAACAATGCCAAGAAATTCACGGTAACGGGCAGCATCACCTTCGGCTATGTCACGAACCGGGAAGGATATACCACCATCTTTGTCGAAGACACGGGAAGCGGTATCTCTGAAGACGCCCAGAAACATATCTTCGAACGCTTTTACAAAGAAGACAGCTTTACGCAGGGCGCCGGTTTGGGGCTGAGCATTTGCCAGACCATCGTAGACCGCCTGCATGGTTCTATCTCGGTCTCCTCAGAGTTGGGAAAAGGAACGCGTTTCGAGGTGGTGATACCGGATGCGAACGAGTAATCATTCAATCCGTTTGCAGGCATTGGCTTGCAGGAACTCTTCCAATATATCTTCGTAATTGCCATACAGCATGATGTGGTGATTGCCCAGCGGTGTCTTGAGGAAATAGTCGGCAGGGGAGTTCATTTTTATCCGCACTTGGGTGCGGCACATATTGATGTAGTTTGTATTCTCAACAAGCGTGCCGGTGCTCAAGTAATATTCGTCCAGGCTTTCGCTTCCGCATTTTACGATGGTTACATCTCCCGTCGGCAGGATTCCCTGAATACCGATGCCGCTTTCCGTCTCAAAATGGTTGCGTATGATGAACTGCTCCGTTTGTGCGATGCCGATGGTGCAGTGTGCCAATATGATTTCATTGGTACGGGCATTTATCATGGAAGGATTGGCCATGAAGGAGTTTTTCCCCGTCAGCACTTTTACGGCCAGCATGGTGAAGACGGATTGCAAATCGCCTTCACATCCGGCAATGATTCCTTCGTCGTTCAGCAAGGCAAGGGCAAGGCAGCCGGTGGTTCCCGTTTGGTCTATCAGGCGGAAGCAGCTGAGGGTAATGGCGCTCAGTCGCTCTTCCTCTACAATCCTCTTGATGGCTCGATACAGCCGCATGGCTTTTATCATGTCTTCGGGGCTTGCCTCTCGGCAGGCAAGCGCTTTCCCTGCCAGTCCGGCGCATGCTTCGCCCACCTCGTCGTCCGTTATCTGTCCGTAGTATTCATAAATGCGGTCCAATGAGACGTCTGTGTACTCGATACCCCAGCGGCGTTTGGCAAGCAGATAATCCACATTGCTGGCAACGAGCCAGCTGGACGGAGTGCCCATTACGCCGATGCGCATACCGAAAAGGCTGCGTTGTGCCACGAAATTGCTGTGCAGGACAAAAATACGCTTGATGGTCTCGGGGAGCTCTCCGTGAAGAATCTCGCTTTTCATTCCCCGGCCGCGCAGCCAGGAAGATATTTCGAGAGCGGCGGCCAGTGAGTTCTGCATGCCGTCTGCCAAGAGGATGGCGGGGCGGGGAAGGGATTCGAAATGCTGGATTACCAGCCGTTCCACACCTCCGGTGGCAATGAATATAATACTGAAGTCATCGGGTGATAACTTGTCTATGTCTTTGTAATCAATGAAGTTGACGGTAAAGTATTTTTCCAATTCAGTCAATATCACTTCGTGGGAGCTACGGACTGATGCTTGTTTATGCAGTATGGAAGAAAAAGTTATAAGGTTGATGACCATGGTGTTATTTACTATTTGACTATTTACTATTTACAATTGATTCTACTTGGCTCGTTTGCTTTTTCAAAGATACAAGTTTCTGTTTACATATCATAGAGTTTTTACGATAGATAAGTTTTTTAAAGTTTTTATGGTCTTGCCTTCCTTTTGGTTTCAAATAATTCGCTACATTTGCAACTTTAATGATAAAGTGATAGCAATATCACCTATAAATACTCTATTAAATAGTAAATCATAAATCGTCAAATAGTAAATAAACCTCATGCCAACAATATCTATTCGCGGAATGGAGATGCCCGCATCTCCTATCAGAAAACTGGCTCCTCTGGCAGATGCTGCCAAGCAGAGGGGTATACATGTATTTCACCTGAACATCGGTCAACCCGACCTGCCTACTCCGGAAGTCGCGATTGAAGCGATACGGAACATCGACCGGAAAGTTCTGGAATACAGTCCCAGTGCGGGATATCGCAGTTACCGCGAGAAGTTGGTGGGTTACTATGCAAAGTACAATATCAATCTGACTGCAGACGACATCATCATCACTTCCGGCGGCTCGGAGGCGGTGTTGTTCTCTTTCCTGGCTTGCCTCAATCCGGGGGATGAAATCATTGTTCCCGAGCCGGCCTATGCCAATTATATGGCGTTTGCCATCTCTGCCGGAGCCAAGATACGCACCATTGCCACGACCATCGAAGAGGGTTTCTCGTTGCCCAAGGTAGAGAAGTTCGAGGAGTTGATTAACGAGCGCACGCGTGCTATTTTGATTTGCAATCCCAACAATCCTACGGGTTACCTCTATACACGCCGTGAAATGAACCAGATTCGCGACCTTGTGAAGAAGTACGATTTGTTCCTCTTCTCGGACGAGGTGTACCGTGAATTTATTTATACGGGTTCTCCCTATATCTCTGCCTGCCATCTGGAGGGCATTGAGAACAATGTGGTGCTGATTGATTCCGTGTCCAAGCGCTATTCGGAGTGCGGCATCCGCATCGGTGCCCTGATAACGAAGAACAAGGAAATCCGGGATGCTGTCATGAAGTTCTGCCAGGCGCGTCTCAGTCCTCCGTTGATAGGCCAGATTGCCGCAGAAGCATCGCTGGATGCCGATGAGGATTATCTGCGCGACACATACGATGAATATGTAGAACGCCGTAAATGCTTGATTGACGGATTGAACCGTATACCGGGCGTATATTCGCCCATCCCGATGGGAGCATTCTATACGGTGGCAAAGCTTCCGGTAGATGATTCGGACAAGTTCTGTGCCTGGTGTCTGTCGGAGTTCGAGTACGAGGGACAGACGGTATTCATGGCGCCTGCGTCCGGATTCTATACTACGCCGGGTTCCGGTCGCAACGAAGTGCGTATCGCATACGTACTGAAGAAAGATGACTTGAACCGCGCCTTGTTTGTATTGCAAAAAGCATTGGAAGCCTATCCGGGACGAACCGAATAAAATGAAATAATTCATTAGGCGCGGATTACGCGGATTACACGGAAAACTTAAGATAAAGACGTTTGTTTCAAATCTTCCGTGTAATCTGCGCCTAAAAAATAATGGCCCATGAACTTATCTCGCTTTATAGCGTTGCGCATTTATCGCAACTCGGAGCCGGGCAAGCAAGTTTCCCGTCCGGCTGTCCTTATTGCCATGGTGGGTATTGCTCTCGGACTGGCGGTGATGATTATTGCCGTGTCCGTCATTGTTGGCTTCAAGAGCGAGGTAAGGGATAAAATCGTGGGTTTCGGTGCCCATATCCAGATAGGCAACCTGGATGCTGCACGCTCTTATGAGACGCGCCCGGTGGTGGTGGGCGACAGCATGATGGCTGCGCTTTCCGATTATCCCGAAGTGAAGCATGTACAACGCTACTCCACCAAGCCGGGGATGATAAAGACCGCCGATGCCTTTCAGGGAATGGTGCTGAAAGGTGTGGGGCAGGAGTATGACAGCACCTTTTTCCACCGCCATCTGCTGGAGGGGGAGTTTCCGCAATTCAGCGATTCCGCTTCGTCCAACCGCGTAGTCATCTCAAAGTCTCTTGCCAACAAGCTGCAATTGAAACTCGGTGACAAGATAGACACCTACTTCATCCAGGACGATGTGCGTGCTCGCCGCCTGAAGATTGTAGGTATCTACCAAACCAACTTCTCCGAATACGACAACCTATTCCTGCTTACCGACCTCTATTTGGTGAATCGCCTGAACAACTGGGAGCCGGACCAGGTGAGCGGTGTGGAGCTGGAAATACGCGATTATGACAAGCTGGAAGAAACCACCTATGAGATAGCTGCCGATACGGATGAGAATCCCGACCGCTATGGTGCCGAGTATTGCGTCCGCAATGTAGAGCAGCTCAATCCCCAAATCTTTGCCTGGCTGGGCATCTTGGATGTCAACATCTGGGTCATTCTCATTCTGATGATTGGGGTGGCGGGTTTCACCATGGTATCCGGCCTGCTGATTATCATCATAGAGCGTACCTCCATGATAGGCGTGCTGAAGTCTTTGGGAGCCAATAACTTTACCATCCGTAAAGTCTTCCTTTGGTTTTCGGTCTTCCTCATTGGGAAAGGCATGCTTTGGGGGAACATAATCGGCCTTGCGTTCTATTTCGTGCAGCGCTGGTCCGGCTTGTTCAAGCTCGACCCTGAAACCTATTACATGGCTACTGTTCCGGTATCTTTCAATATCTGGCTGTTCCTGCTGCTGAATGCCGGCACATTGCTAGCTTCGGTCCTGATGTTGCTGGGCCCATCATTCCTGATTACACGCATCCATCCGGCAACTTCCATCCGTTACGAATAAGAGAATCACTTTCTCAGAAAACCGCTTTTCTTGCGGAACAGACAGTACCATTTCCAACGTAAAGACTGTATCGGCTGCAATAGGTCGAAAGCCGGTAGTGTGAAGTAATATCTGCGCTGTTCTTCCAGGTCGTGGGCAGTCTTGTTGACAATGACGGCCTGCATGGTGAAACGGAGCAGGAACAAAAGGAAAGCGACGCCTGCTGCCAGCCAGTGGAAGTGCAGAATGCCGATGACCATCGCGGCTATCCAGGATGCGTGGAATGCCAGGCGGGTCAAGGTCTCAAAACCGGCCAGCCAGCGTTGCATTCCATGATACAGCCGTGCTGTGGAGGCGTAGCCTATTTTCTCTTCTTTCCAGTCCTTGGCACGCAGAAGCGGCTGCATGCGCACAATGGCATTGGCATCCGTTTCCACCCGCGTGTTCTCCGGGGTAGCCACGTGGTTGATGAACAAATCGTCGTCTCCCCGTTGCAGGTTGAGGTGTGCGGAGAATCCTTTCTGTTGGTAGAAGAGTTCCTTCCGGTAGGCCAGGTTACGCCCGATGCCCATGTAGGGGCTGCCTGCCAGGGCAAATCCCAGATAGCGCATGGAAGTGAACAGATTGTCGAATGCCGCCCGTTTGTGCAGCCAGCCTTTGCCGCGTTCGTAGCCGCTGTATCCCAGCACCACTTGGGTACGTGATGTGAAGTTGCGTGCCATCAGTCGCAGCCATTGGTTGCTTTGGGGCATGCAGTTGGCATTGGTGAACACCAGCCAGTCATATTTGCTGGCCTTGATTCCAAGCGTTACGGCCAGCTTCTTGCGGCTGATGTAGCGGGAGGAATCGGGCACGAAGCTGTGGTAGAGATGGGGATATTTCTCCTCGAGGATGGTCAGGTAATCCTCGCTCTCATCGGTGTTGCCGTCGTTAATGACGATGACTTCAAATTGGGGATAGTCCTGCTCCAGCACGGCGCCCAGGTTGCGGCGCAGATTCTCGGATTCCTCGCGGGCGCAGATGATGACGGATATGGGGGGCAGTTCCTGGGTGAAGTGCGTGTCTCCCTGCTTCACGGCACGGCTGCGCGCATGAATACGGTTGTAGAGACAGAGGTAGTAGATAATTTGAATAAGGAACAGACCACCCGCCGTAGCGAGTACGATAATTTCAGTTGAATCTAATGTAAATGCTTCCATGTGCAGTAGGACGTTTATGTGCTGCAAATTTACACAATTTCCGGCACTACCTCAAACTTTGTTCCGGGAAAGTGCTTGGACAAATACTGCTTGATGTATTTCATCGTGTCTTCCTGGATAGTCTTGTCCTCTACCGTGGGATAGAGGTTGTAGAGTACCGTATCGAGCGCGATGTCCCGGTTCTTGATGGCTTCGAAGCTCAGCAGGGTGTGGTTGATGCTGCCCAGCTTTCCGGAGGTGACAAAGATAAGCGGGTACTGCTTCTCCGCAATGTAGTCTATCGTCAGGAAATCTTCGGTAAGGGGAACCATCAGACCGCCGGCGCCTTCTACGAGCACGGTATCATAGCGATGGGAAAGTTCCCTGGTGGCACGCTCTATTTTTCCGAAGTCTATCGGGCGCTTGTCTATGCGGGCGGCGAGGTGGGGAGAGCAGGGATAGGAGAATATCTCGGGCATGGTCAGCCCCTCTTTGTCTTCCGGCAGGTAGCCGGTTCCGGTGAGGCGACGGTGCAGGTCGATGTCCTCGGAATGACCGGTGTTGCCGGTCTGGATGAATTTTTGGGTGATGACGCGCAGGCCGCGTTGCATAAGCTCACGGGCGTACCAGGCGGTGCAATAGCTTTTTCCGGCATCTGTATCAATGCCGCTGATGAAGTAGATGTTTTTTGTTTCCATTATTTTGTTTTTTTTCGTGCGATGATATAAATGGGGTGATAGGTCAGGTTTACGTTGCCTGCGGCATCACTGAACCGGGTTGTGTATTCTTTGCAGAAGGATTGCAGGCGGCTGCGCGTCCATATCCTTTTTTCCGTTCCCGTCACTCCGGTTTGCTTCAGATGCTTCAGCACTGCCTGAGGGGTGGGGAAGGGCAGGGTTACTACCTCTTCCTCGGCATGGAGAATATCGAAGTGGGGAGACAGCAGGGCTTGCAGCTCCTCAACGGAGAGATAGTCCAGCCCATGCCCCGTCAGTTGGCGTATTTCGTGCATGTTTGTGGTGCCGAAGGTGCTGAAGGCAAGCAGGCCGTCTGCCACCAGTGCTTGGTGGCAGCGGGTGAGGAAAGCACCTGGGTCGTTGAACCATTGCAGGGTGGAGCACGAGGTTATCAGGTCGGTTTCTCTGGGGAAGTCGAGAGCTTCGGCATCACCCGGCAAGAAGCTGACGCGGGGAGTGCGCGTAGTGCATAGCTCCCTGACGCATTCCTCCATATCCCGGCAGAGGTCGTTCAGCAACAGCGTTTCCGGTTGCAAGGTGTTCAGCAACATGCGCGAGTAGCTGCCCGTTCCGCAACCAAGCTCTACGATGTGGCGGAAGTGTGTAGGAAGTTGCGGACGGGGTATGCCTGCGGAAAGCAGGGCATCGGTCAGTAGGCGCATCATTTTTTCGGCTACTTGCCGTTGCACGCTGGCTTCGCGGTCGTAGGTGCTTCGCGAGTAGGAGAAGCGTTTTGCTACAAGTTCTTTGTCTATGGGGTGTGTAGGGGTATCTGTCATTTTTTTCAATCCTTTTGTTATGTATCCAGTTCTCTCAGATGGTTTAGAAAATCGTCAATGGGCATCGACCACATGTCTTGCAGCAAGAAGCGGAACATTGGTTCGTCATAGTGGGCGCAGTCTGCAACAATCAGTTTGTCGTCATCGAACATGTAATCGAAATTTAGTTTCATATTTTCTAAAGGGAAGATGCGGTCGTTGACGCCTATGAAAGCGTAGTCATAATCGATGTATTGGTATTTATCGTTTACATAGGCATCCATCTCGTCATCATTGGAGTAGATATAATTGCCGTTTTCATCGATGGTTATCCCTCTCATTTGGGTGTATTTTTTCTCAATGAGTTCCAGCTCTTCCTTAATTTCGTTGAAGTCCCGGCGGGGAGTGATGGCAAGGAAGGCTTTGTAGGCATTGCTGTCTTTGCACATGCGGCGCATGAACTTCTGGAGCGAGGCGGGAGTCAGTCCGCTCAAGGTGTCTCGGAAGGTCTTTTCGGGAATTCCATCTGTGTCACCGATAGGGGTAATGGTACCATTGAAAGCTATAAGCAGCAGTTTCTCCTTGGGCACGGAAGCCAGTGCGATGGGAGCTGCCCATACGCCCATGGACCATGCCACTACGTTCACTTGCCGGTATTGCTCCAGGATGGAGGTATCGAAATCGAGCGTGCGGTAGTCATAGCAAATCATGTAGTCCATGCCTTGGGGGCAATATTGTTTAAAGGGTGTTTCGTCGGCTGCCCATCCTGCGAAGAACAGTAGCAGCTTGGGATTATTTTTTTTGATGATGTAAACTTGTTTCATAATAATATATGTGATGAATTTTCTTATACTATATATATTTAATTATTTCTTCTATCTCTTGTTCTGTAATGTCCGCTGTCAGCGAGAAGCGGATACGTGATGTCCCTTCGGGCACCGTGGGCGGGCGCACCGGCAGTGCATAGAACCCATGCCTCTGCAGCAGCTCTGCGCACAGCACAGTGTCGGCACTGGGGCCGATAATCAGGGGGACGATATGGCTTGCGCTGGGGCATCCGTACCCCTTGGCTTGTAATGCTTCGCGCAGTGTCCGGCTGATTCTTGCCAGATGCTCGCGGTGGTCCTGCATCCTGGCAAGTTTCCGTACGATAAACAGTGTCCAGGCAATACTTGTCGGAGGCAATGCCGTGGTGAAGATGAGGGTTCGCATCCGGTTGACGAGATACTCGCGTATCGTCCGGCAGCAGGCGATGTATGCGCCGGCAGACGCCGCTGCCTTGCCGAAGGTGCCCACGAGGAAATCTATATCCCGGATGCATCCGGTTTCTTCGGCGCAGCCCAGACCGCGCGGTCCCCTTACGCCGAATGCATGGGCTTCGTCCACATAGAGCAGTACGTTGGAGTATCTTTTTTTCAAACGCACCAATGCCGTGAGGTCGGCTTGGTCACCGTCCATGCTGAAGATGCTTTCTGTGACGATAATAAGTTGCCGGAATGTTGCATGGTGTTGTTCCAGCAGGCGTTCCAGTTGTACCAGGTCGTTGTGGCGGAAGCGGATGCAGCGTGCGGTGGATAGGCGGATGCCGTCGATGATGCTGGCATGCACCAGCTTGTCTGCCAGTATCAGGGTTTGTGCATCGCTCACGGCGGGTAGAATCCCCATATTGGCATGATAGCCGCTATTGAGCACCAGTGCTGTCTCTGTGCCGAAAAGTGTAGCGAGTTCCGTCTCCAGCTCTTCGTAAATCCCGAAGTTCCCCGTCAGCAGGCGGGAGGAGGAGGAAGTCGGCAGGAAGGTGTCCGGTGTCAGTGTCTGCAGGAATTCTTCCTTCAGCTGGCGGTCGGCAGCCAGACCCAGATAGTCGTTGGACGAAAGGTTCAGCATATGCCGGCCATCGGCTACAACCGTGCGTCCCTCGTGTGTCAGTTGCGGCAGGCGGCGCAGGTTGCTGTGTTCTTTCAATGTTTGCAGCTCTTGCTGCATATAGTTAGTTACGTTCATAAATTCTTGATATAATAATTTTCCCTTTATCCTCTCAATTCATTTCCTGTATAATTTTCATCAACCCTCCCGTCAGCTTCCTCAACTGTTCCGGCTCTATAATGAACGGAGGCATCAGGTATACCAATCTTCCGAACGGGCGTACCCAGATTCCCTCCTCAACGAAGCGTTTTTGCATCCACGCCATGTCTACGGGCTTTTTTGTCTCAATCACCCCGATGGCTCCCAGCACACGTACATCCGTCACTTGCGGTAATCGGCGTGCCGGTTCAAGCTCTTCTTGCAGTTGCCGGCTGATGCGAGTCACCTTGCCTTGCCAGTCGTATTCGGGCGAGGTCAGCAGCTTCACCGAAGCGCACGCTACGGCGCATGCCAGTGGATTCCCCATAAAGGTGGGTCCGTGCATAAACACCTCCGGTGTATGGTTGGAGATGGTATCCGCCACTTCATTCGTCGTCAGTACGGCAGACAGCGTCATGTATCCGCCCGTTATGGCCTTTCCTATGCACATGATGTCCGGTTCTACACCCGCGTGCTCCCAGGCAAAGAGTTTTCCCGTCCGTCCGAAGCCCGTGGCTATCTCATCGAATATCAGCAGCAGGCCATGTTCCTTGCATATCTGTGCCGCTTCGCGCAGGTACTGGGGGTGGTAGAACCACATGCCGCCAGCGCCCTGCACCACAGGTTCGAGGATAAGCGCTGCCAGTTCCTCGTGATGCTCCTCTACCAGTTTCCGCAGTTCCACCGTATCCCGTTCATCCCATTCTCCGTGGAAGCGCGAGCGCGGCTGCGGCACGAAATAGCGCACCGGCAATGATGCCCCGAACAGCGAATGCATGCCCGTCACCGGGTCGCAGACAGACATGGCATTCCATGTATCCCCGTGATAGCCCGAACGGATAGTCACAAAATTGTTCTTCTTCGCCTTTCCCTTGCCATACCAGTACTGCACGGCCATTTTCAAGGCTACCTCTACTGCCACCGAGCCCGAGTCGGCATAGAATATCTTCTGCATGGACGGCGGGACGAGCGGTAGCAGCAACTGGCCCAGTTCAATGGCAGGGTCGTGTGTCAGCCCTCCGAACATCACATGCGACATCTTGCCCAGCTGTTCCTCTGCCGCCCGGTTCAGTGTAGGGTGGTTGTACCCGTGGACGGCGCACCACCACGACGACATTCCCTCTACGAGTGTTTCTCCGCTTTCCAGGGTGATGGTGGCGCCTTCGGCATGCTTCACCTTATACACCGGTAGCGGGTTGGTGGTGGAGGTATAGGGGTGCCATAGGTGCTCTCTGTCGAACTGCGAGCCGCAGAACCGGTATCCGGCATCTTCTATCAGTACCTTGTCTTCCGACACTTTCGAGCCGAGCGTTGTCAGCAGGTCGCCCACGATGGCAGAGTTGATGCCGATGTGCAGCGCTTGCTTCACGGCCTCCTTGCTCAGTTGCGAGCGTCCTCCGGCAAAGCGGAGGAAAGCCGTCGGGTTGATGAAGCGGAAGAGGGCGATGGTGGTCAGTATTTCCTCCTCGCTGAGTGGTGCCTGCCGTTCCAGCGGTGTGCCGGGGATGGGGCTCAGGAGGTTGATGGGGATGGACTGTACTTCCAGCTCGCGCAGTGTGAAGGCGAATTCGATGCGTTGCTCCATGCTCTCGCCCATGCCGATGATGCCGCCGCTGCAGATGTCCATGCCTACATTGCGGGCGGCTTGCAGGGCCATCTCCGATGTGCTG
>ENA-OPYH01000913-OPYH01000913.1-human-gut-metagenome-genome-assembly--contig:-NODE-913-length-18057-cov-3.918120_pt1 | contig 18057 bp, 21 predicted proteins | sample MGYA00241254_ERZ501488 | MGnify/ENA primary metagenome ERZ501488 (study PRJEB25962, sample SAMEA2042660) | human gut metagenome | biome: human gut; feature: human-associated habitat; material: faeces...
TACCACAAAAGCAAAATGCCCGTAGAGCCGATAAAATAAGGCTTTGCGGACATTTGAGAAGATATAAAAAGATAGTCAAAAAGACATATATAATTTTTTAAAAATAATATATAATATAGATAATAACAGAAGGAGAAAATCATGAAATTAAATGGGAAATGTCCAAAATGTCATCATCAAAAAATTATTCAAATCAAAGATACATTTCACTCTAATGCAGCCGGAAATATTGCACAAGCTGCTCATTTTTTCACTAAAAAAAAGAGTGCTTTGATCACATTTTATATTTGTGAAAATTGTGGTTATATCGAAGAATATTTAGATCAAGATGAAATAGTAAAATTAAAATAACAATCTTATAAAAAAACGGTTACTTCAAAAATAACCGTTTTTTATATATAACTTTTATTTTAGCATGCATCAAAACGAACATATTTAGAAGCACGTCCTTTTCCTATCCGTTTTATTGTTTTATCTTCTACTAATTTCTTTAATGCTAATTCAACAGAAGAACTTCCTAAACTTGGACATGATTCCATCACATCTCTTTTTGTAAATGTACCTATTGTATCTAAAGCAAAATTTTTAACAATATCATACGCTGTGCTTTTAGCTCCACTTTTTTCACTTATCGTAAGACGTTTTTCGAATTCGCGATAACATTTGAGAATAATACCCAACATATATTTAATAAATGGCTTAGGATCATTTTCAGCAATACGCCACCTATCATCCGATAAAGACAATGCTTGATAACATGATTCCTTCGTATCTGCAATTTCCTTTTCAATACTTATGTATTTTCCAATAACATAATCATTTTTATACAAAAGTAATAATGTTAATAATCGACTCATACGCCCATTTCCATCACTAAAAGGATGAACACATAAAAAATCTAAAATAACACATGGTATCAAAATAAGCGGATCAACAAATTCTTCCTCTAGAGCTATTTGATAACTATGACATATACTTTCTATTGCTTCAGGAGTTTCATATGGATCTAAAGGTTTAAAAAGCATAATTTTCTCACCATTAGGTAATACTGCATCAATTTCATTAGGTGTTGTTTTATATTTTCCCCCGTAGGAATGTTCTGTATATTTCAATAAATCTCTATGAAGCTGAAGTATATAATTTGATTGAAAAGGAATATATTCGTAATTTGTATGAATGAGATTTAATACATTTCGATATCCTAAAATTTCTTTTTCATCTCTATTTTTAGGAGTTGTTTTATCCTTCATTAATTGTTGAAGACGTGATCGCGTTGTGATAATTCCTTCAATACGGTTTGATGCTTCTGTACTTTGAACTTTTGCAATTTCAATCAATCTTTCTAATTCTACAGGTTTTGAACGAATATAAAATTCTTGTTTCCCTTTATACTCATGAATTTTAGCAACATATGATAAAATTTCGTTATCCCATGTACGATTTTTTAAAAAATTATAATCAAACTTCCGCATATTATCTGCTCCTTTTTTCCCAAGTTTAATATTCTTTCTCCCAATTATATATGTATTTTGGGAGAAAAGTAAACATTTTGGGAGATAAATCATTAAAAATAGAGTATTCCTTATTATTTATATCCATATTTTTCTTTCCTATAAATAATTTATCATAAAAAAAGCTATTAGTTTTCTAATAACTTAAAGTATCTTTTTAAAATACAATACATCATCCATTGGATTATGATAATACGCCTCACATTCAACAAATCCTACCTTTTTATAAAGATAAATTGCTGATTGTAAAGGAATAATCGTATCCAACACCATTTCCTTATATCCCGCTTTTTTAGCATGGTCTATAATTTCTAAAACAAGCTTTTTACCTAATTTATTTTCTCTATATTCTAGTTTTACATACAAACGTTTCATTTCACAACGACTCTTTGAATGGCGATGATAAGCAACCATTCCTATCACCTTTTTCTTTTCTACAGCTACTAAAAGTTCTCCTTCAGGAGCTGTATATTTTTTTGCTAGATTTTCTAATTCCTCATCAATATTTTGAAAAGATAAATCCCGTCCTAAACGTTTTGTATATTCTATAATTAATTCTTTTACTTGATCTAAATAATCAACACCATTACATATTTCCATAAAAGCCTCTGATTTCAAACTAATTTTTTACATATATATTTTCTATTATCTTTGTATCATCCCATATTTTTGAACTTTCAAAAGTGATTACTTTTTCTTTTCCCTTTAAAATAAAAAATATGTTTTGAATATCTACAAGAGATTTATTTTGGTAAAAGAAAACAATAACTTCCCCATAACATTTCTTTTTATCATTTTTTGTTTTCTTAATGCATTCATTTAATTGTTGTAAAGAAATATCAGTTATACGATCGATATCAAACTTATTATACTCTTGATATTGGGTATTTTCTTTTACTTCTATTTCGTCATAATAAGTATCTTTAAATTCCTCTTTTTTAAAGATAAAAGCAGTTTCTTTATTTACCGGTAAACATTTTATTTTTTGATTTTTTAATGATAGATCAATTGGTTTTTTTGAAGTGTTTTTTTAAATCAAAATAACTTGATCATCTATTTTCTTTGTTTCAAATGAATATAATTTATTTTGTTGATGACATCCTTTGACACTCCCCATGTCTAAAGACAGGGGATTCTTGCTACCTGCCAAAATTGTTGGCTGACCAGTTCATTTCTGATAGGTCGCAGTGCAAGATAGGGTATTCCATTACCCCTCCTAGAGCAGAACCTATAGTTCTCTAGGCAGTATATCTATTACCAATATACTCAGTTGAGTTGCATATATTTATTGCTCCTAGCAGATCCCTATGTGTATGAAATCCGCATCTGCACGTATAATTTCTGTCATTTGCATGATGAACACTTCCACATATTGGACAGATCTGACTTGTATACGCTGGATCTACATACTCAACTTCTATACCTGCAAGTTTTGCTTTGTATTCTATAAATGTAGCAAGTCTATAGAACGACCATGTATGCAGGCTATGATTGTTTTTTCGACTTGTTCTTGTCGCAAAGCGTATGTTTTGAAGTCGCTCTAATTTGATTACTGATACGTCATGAGCTTTTGCCGTATTTACGATTTCACGACTTAGCTTATGATCTATATCTTTCATGATACGTTGTTCTTTGTTGTTGATCTTAACAACTGCCTTTGGCTTCTTAGCTTTTTGAAATCTTTTTCTAAGATTATTGTAGTGTCTTCTTATATATTTGTTTTTTCTCCCATTTCCATAAAACTTGACACTTCCATCTGGACAATAGCTTACAGCAGGACATTTGATTCCAAGATCAACACCCATGACATTGTCATTTGAAAAGGCATCAACCACACCGTCTACAAGAACGGGACGTCGATATTTTGGACAGAATACAACATGATATTTGTAGGAATAGATCACATTATTATTCGATTTGCACTTCATGAATACATTATGCTACTAAAAGATATCTAATGATATATATTATTGATAAAAGCTTAAAAAAGTGTTATCAAAATCATGAATGCACATATTTTTATAACCAAATTTTTCATTACTTTTCTCCCTAGCTTATACCGAATAAAAACATAAGATTTTCTTTCTTATTATTTACATAATTGCAAGTGAAAGCCAAATTATCGCAAGACAAAATACAACGACCGCTATTAAAAATAAAGTAATCCATAAAACATACTTTCCAATATTTCTTTTCATATATTCTCCTCATTTTTTATTTTCTTTTCAATAAAACAAATAATATTAAATCAAGCAATAAAACAATCGAAATCAAAGGATAACCTACTGTAATAACTGAAAGAATAACCGCTATGGCCACAATAAGGTACTTTATCCCTTTACCCATTTTCATCACCTCATTTTTAAATTTCAAATGCATTATACCATATCATCAACAGATAGAAAAAGATTGCATCTATGAAAGATACAACCTTCTTTACCTAAATTCTATTCAACATTCTTCAACGCTTCATCCATTGGGATTTTCTTGATTTTTCTCATTTGAATCATCATGACAAACAAATAAGAAATAATTGTCATAATAAACATCTTGATATAAACACTACCTTCCACATAGAAAGGAAGCCATCCCGCATATTCTTCAAAAACAATTTTGAAAGCATAAGATAAGATCCATGTTGTGATTCCAAAAGAAAGTAACGTTGAAATCAAAATAACAATCGTTGTGGCATGAACATACATTTTTTGTATTTCTTTTGATGTATATCCAAGAATTTTAACCATGGAAATCGATACTTTATTATTTTCAATAATCATCTTTGTAAGAAGATAAATAAGCATTATAAACATGACAATCGCAAAACCTTCAACCAGATAAAACATTTCCCCCATTGAAACATTTAATTGTCTTGATACTTTTGTTAAATCATCTTGAGTAATGGTTGATGCGATATAGTCATCTTTTAAATCTGTTATTTTTTTATTAGAGAAATAACCATTGAAGTATCCATCTTGACAGTTGAAAACTTCATTAAAATATGACTTTGACATATAAAGTGCCATACTACCAGGTGCATCATAAATACCTTTAATTTCAAAAGTATAACGTAAATCTTTATAGCTTTCTTTTAAAGAAATACGATCTCCTTTTTTTAAATTATATTTATCAGCAACATCTTTTGAAATATAAACACCTTTTTTTGGTAATGATTTTATATGAATATATTGACTATTATTTTGTAAACCATAGAGGCTAATATCTTCTTCTATTGTACTTTCTGGAAGTGTTTTTAATGAGTAAAGCGAAAAAGCTTCTGCCCCTTTGGTTTTAGTTTTATAGTTATCATACATTTCATCATATTGATCATCAATCAAACTTAAGAAACTATCTCTAAATTCTTGAGGAATCGTTTGAAAAACTTGTTCAATAGCTGTGGTATCAACTGATTCTGGTGTATTTAAAATATATTGATATTTAGCAGTCATATTATTAACAACAATATCTTGATAATGATCGAGAACAGGATGCATATCCATTCCAAACATTAATAAAATAATTGCGAATAAAACACCCACAAATAATGTAATATAGCCTGATAAATTATTTAAAATAACACTTAATCTAAATTGAGAAAAGAAGCCCAAACGATGCAAAACCAATGTTTTTTTATTCTTTTTAACTTTTTTAATATCTCTTTTCATAAATTTAAGAGGTGATAATTTTAATGATTTCATTAAAATACCATAATTAATTAAAACCATCATAATAAATGGAATGATCGTCGTTTTAATGAAAGCATCCCCAGACCAAATCGTTACATAAGTTGGTAAGCTATAGCTTCCATAATACATACCTGCCATGACATCTTTAAAATATGTATATCCTAAAATATTTCCTACAATACAAGCAACTAAGGAAACAAGAATAGGTAATGTCATATATTGAATCAACATTTCTTTTTTTGTATATCCCATAGCGCGAAGTGTTCCAATCATTGGTGCTTCACTTTCAATAGTATTTTTAGTAGTTATTGCAAAGACAAAGGCAAGAATTCCAATAATGATATAAAGTAAAACCGTCATCATTGCCTCATCACCACCCATATCATCACCTGTAAAGTGAATAGCTTGGTTAGCATATTGAGGAATATAATCGTCAATACCTGAAACATTTCTAACAAGTACATTTAAAAAATCATTACTGGCATTAACTTCATTATCAACAACTTCATTATATGTCCAAGCATAGTTATAATAGATTTTAGCGTCTTTAAAACTTTTAAATTCCTCTTTAGAAATAATGCCCACACCAAATTTAACAGAATCAAACATTAGATCACTATTTTTTGAAAAAAGAGCACTATAATCCGATAAAGCGACGAGTCCCGTAATTTTTAACTTCTTTTTACCTACTTTGATGGTTTGGCCTACTTGGTAATTATTATTATCGGCATACATACGATCAATCGCTATTTCATTTTTACTTTGAGGAAGTTTTCCTTCCATAATACATACTTGATTGACTTTGTTTCTTGGTTTAAAGAGACGAATTGTACTTGTAGATTCTACTTCTTCTTCAATGTAATTAAGATCATAAATTGTGACACCTTCTTTTTCTAAAGCCTTTTTATTTTCTTTTGATAGAGAATCATTTAAACGAAAATGTCCATCTTCAATATTGTATTTATCAAAACTGTCATTATAAGCTTTGATCATTGAGCCATCAGCAACTAAAAACCCTGAAATAAGGCCAATAGACCCTGCCATAAATAAAAATATAATTAAATATTTCGCAATTTCATCTTTTAAAATATATGGTAATCTTTTAAATAATGGATTCTTCATTTTACCAATTCAAATCCTTTGCTGGAATTTTATGTGTGTTTTTAATATTTTCACGAATACGTCCATCATGCAAATAAATCACACGATCAGCCATGTCTTTAATCGCATCATTATGCGTTACAATAATAATTGTGTTACCATATTTTTTATTAACATCTTCAATCAATTGTAAAATATCTTTTGATGTATGATAATCTAAAGCTCCTGTTGGTTCATCACAAAGTAATAAATCTGGATTTTTGATGATTGCACGTCCTATTGATGTTCTTTGTTGTTGTCCACCAGATAATTGATTTGGTTGTTTATAACGATGTTCTTTTAACCCTAGTGTTTGTAAGAGTTCTTCTTTATCTAATGGATTTTTACTTAAATATTTTCCTACATCAATATTTTGTTCAACATTTAAATGTGAAATCAAATTATACATTTGAAAAACATATCCCAAATGCTTACGACGATAATTTGTTAGATCCTTTTCTTTTAATGTTGAAATTGTTTTCCCTTGAATCATAATCGTGCCACTATCTGGTTGATCGATTCCTCCAATAATATTTAGAAGTGTTGATTTTCCAGAACCTGAAGGACCAAGTAAAACACAAATTTCACCTTTTTCAATTTCAAAATCAATACCTTTTAAAACTTCTGTTTTATATTCATCTTCACCAAAGCTTTTTTTTAGATCCTTGATTGATAAAAACATACTACTCCTCCCATAGTTAGCCTAACCTAACCACATATAGAATACTATCACTTTTCTCTTTTTTCAAGTATCTCAAAGAAAAAAAACGGATTTCTCCGTTTTTATAACTCAATATGTTTCATAATAGCTTTAGCAATACCATCATTATTATTTGTATCTGTAATTTCATTAGCCACTGCCTTTAACTCATCAGAAGCATTTCCCATCGCTACACCTAAACCAACATATTCCACCATTGATTTATCATTTTGAGCATCCCCAAAAGCCATCATTTCTTCTTTTTTATAACCCATAGGAATTAAAACAGTATCTAAAGCTTTGGCTTTATCAACACCTTTTGCAGTAAATTCAAAATAGAAATCAGATGTAAACATACAATTTAAACGATCTTTGAATGGTTCCATCATTTCCTTATAATGCGCTTGTAAATAATCTGGATCACCAAATGTAAGAATTTTATTGATTTCAAAATCAACAAAAGCCGCTAAATCTCTTTTTTCACATAAGATGTAGTTATTTCCTCTTGATTCATATTGCATAACATTAAATGGTTTTCCTTTATAAGTAATTGTATTATCAAAAACATCATTGACATACATGTATTCATCTTTATCAAACATTGGTCTTGCTTTAAAATTCTTTAGATGTTCTAAGATTGCTTTACTATCTTCTACAGAAATCGCATGGTTATAAAGTGTTTCATGACTTTGGCAATCAACCACTTTTGAACCATTGAAGCATACAAATAAACCATGGTGATTTCTCATATCCAATTCTTCAGCAAGTTTCAATAATCCACTTGTTGGTCTTCCCGAAGCTAAAATCAAACGTACTCCTTTTTCTTGTGCTTTTAAAAGGGTCTCTTTAGTAAGTGGTGTAATGACTTTTTCATCATTAACTAAAGTCCCATCAATATCCATAATTATTACTTTTATTGCCATATTCTATCTCCTCTTTTTTATTCAGTATAATAAAGCACTTTCTTAACTTCAATTAACTTTCAAAAAAAGAAAAAAGAAACAGAAAAATTCTGTTTCTAATGTAATAATGAACGTGTTGATCCTGAAGCAATTAAGAATGTACTTCCATTATGAAGCATTGCCAGCATTTGTGGTGTAAGTAGACCTAATGCTCCTAAGACGATAAAGGATGTATTTAAACCAACAATCAAACGATATTGGCTATGGATACGTTTAAATAAACCTTCTGAAATCATTCTTAAAGCAACGATATCATTTAATGAATTTGATACTAGTGTAATATCTGCAAGTTCTCGAGCAATATCAGAGCTATCTTGAAGTGAAATAGAAACATCTGCCATGGATAAGGCTGGTGTATCATTAATACCATCACCTACCATAACAACAGTATTTCCTTCTTTTTTTAGACTTTCAATATAGCTTGCTTTCTCTTCTGGTAAAATACCAGCTCTAAAATCATCTAAATTTAATTGTTTCGCAATTGTTTTTGCACAACTAGGACTATCTCCGGTAAGCATAATAACTTTATCAAAACCAATATCACGAAGTTCTTGAATAACTTCTTTTGCTTCTGGTTTTAAAGGATCATAAATACTAATAATACCCGCTAACTTTTTAGAGATTGCAAGATAAATAAGCGAACTTGAACCTTTACTTTCAAGTGAAGAAATTAAAGATTTAATTTCTTGTGTCATTTCTACACCTTCATCTTCAAAGACAAAATGACTGCTTCCAATAATAACATCTTCACCCTTTAAGCTTGTAGAAATACCATGAGCAATCACATATTTCACTTCTGCATGTTCTTCACGATGTTTTAAATTTTCAATTTCTGCTTGATGAACGATTGCATTAGCCACACTATGTGGGAAATGTTCTTCTAGACAAGCCGCAATTTTTAAAACTTCTTCTCTTGTATAATCTTGTAAAGGAACGACATCTAGTACAACAGGTTTGGCATGTGTTAAAGTTCCTGTTTTATCAAAAACAATCACATTTGCATCCTTCATGCTTTCTAAATGTTTTCCACCTTTAACTAAAACATTATGCATTGAGGCTTCTTGCATTGCTGAAATCACTGAAATTGATGTTGATAAACGAATCGCACAAGAATAATCCACCAATAAAAGAGCAGTAGCTCTTGTGAGATTTCTTGTAAATGCCCAAACACCAAAGAATCCTAAGAAACTATATGGAACAATGGCATCAGCCATATGCTCTGCTTTTGATTGAATGGATGCTTTTAATGATTCATTAGTATCAATCATATCAATAATTTTAGCAATACGACTTTCATCTTGTAAGTTTCTAACTTTAACAAAAATCTTTCCTTCTTCAATTAACGTTCCTGCATAAACCGTATCATTTAATGTCACACGTTTGCTTAATGGTTCACCTGTAAAACTTGATTCATTAACCATGGCTTCACCATCAATGATTTCCCCATCAATAGGAACCATGCTTCCTGTTTGAACAATAACAGTTTGTCCTTGTTTTAAATCAGACATCGCAATTTCTTGTTCTTGTCCATCTTTATAAATCCAAACTTTATCAAATTTATTCATCAAGCTATCACCTAATTGTAAAGTGACTTTTTGACGTGTGTAATCTTCTAATAATTCAGAAATTTTAAGCATCAACATAATATTGCTTGCTGTATTAAATTCTTTGCGTAATAAAGATACCCCTATACTTGTTGCATCTAAAACTGGAACATCAATACGTTTATTTCCAAGTGAAGCAATCCCCGCTTTAAAATAAGCAAGTGCTTTATAGATGGCAATTCCTTTACCAACAACATTTGGTAAAAAGAGCTTAACAGCATATCTCTTAGCAAAAATTTTAATTAATTCATGTTTAAAGCTTTGATCAAGTACTTGTAAATTTTGAGAACAATTTTCAGGAATTTCTCTATTTTGTAAAGTACTTAAATCATAACTTTTTAAATAACCAAATACTTCATTTTTATAATTTTCATCGTAAACCAATAGAAGACTTCCATTTTTATAATGTGCTTCTACATATCTTACATATTCAAGTTTTAAAAAATCGCTTTTTAAAATAGTTGCTTGTTCATTTGTAAAAGCATATTGTCCAAAACGAACACGTAATCTTCCATCGATTTCATGAACTATTTTAAAATTACTCATCATTATTGTGCCTTACTTTTTTCTACTGCTTCAGCATAGACATCTTGAGCATCTTCTTTAATAGAAGTAACAGTTGCTTCTACGTTATCTTTTACTTGCATTCCACTAGCTAATCCTTTAACAGCTAATTCTCTTGCTTTATTGCTTTTAGCGAACTTTGAAGTAACAACAGCAGTAACTGCTCCTCCTACAAATGTCCATAATTCTTTACTTTTAAAAAATTCTTTCATCTTAAAATCCTCCATTCTTTTTTACATTATACGATATTTTCTAAAAAAATAAATAATTTTTTATTTCGTTTCTATTTTTTTATCATTCCTTGCTCTATTTCAATAATTTCATCACATAAAGCAAGAGAAGATTTTCGATGGCTTACAATAATAATAAGCTTTTCATCTTTAATTTGTTTTAAACTTTCTAATAATGCGGCTTCATTTAAACTATCAATACGACTTGTCGGTTCATCTAATAAAAGAATTGGTGTTTTTCTTAAAAAAGCACGTGCTAACCCAATTTTTTGTTTCTGTCCTTCTGAAATATTTTCATCATAAATAGTTTGATAGCCTTGTGGTAAAGACATAATAAAACCATGAATCTGTGCTTGTTTACACGCTTTAATAACCTCTTCTTGTTGATAATTTGGATTTAACAAGGTGATATTATGATATAAAGTATCTTTAAATAAAAATGTTTCTTGATCAACATAGCTTATATTTTCTTTTAGAGTTTGACTGTTGATTTCTTCAATCGATTCATTATTAAATAAAATATCTCCCTCACCTTGATAAATATGCATTAATAATTTTAATAATGTTGATTTTCCACATCCACTTTTTCCAAGTAATCCATAGGTTTTACCAAATTCAAATGTATAATTGATTTTATGTAAAACTTCCGTAGAAGTATTTGGATAATGAAATGAAAGATTCTTTACTTCGATTGGTAAATTTAAAGTTGTATTTTTGTCTGTAATTTCTTTAAGTAATGGTTTTTCCTCTAATAAATCTAAAATACGTCTAGCACAAGGAAATACTTGATTTAAATTATTTGCCAGGTTTGCTAGGGCAATCGTTGGTCCAAAAGAAGATGATAGAGCCATCATTGGAATCAACAATTCTTTAGAAACATTATTTTTAATCAATAAAATAGAAACAACGATAGATAAAATAATAAGTCCATCAGAAAGTATTTGTTGAAAACTTTGATGATCAATTAATTTTTGATGTGTTTGTGTTAAATCATTTTGATGTTTTTTCATTTGTTCAAAGCGTGTTTCTTGTTGACTAAATTGTATAATTTCTCTTTTTCCTAAGACTGTTTCCAAAACAAAAGTATTATAATTAGCAAATAAAAGACGATAATTACTTCCATCCTTTTGACTCAATTTATACGTTGTATAGGGAATCAAAATTCCCATGATGCTATAACAAATAAAAGAAAAAATTCCAAAACTAAGATGATAATGACCGATAAAACAAATCATGACAATACTATAAATAAAGGCAATCATCACTGGTGAAATGGTATGAGCGAAGAAAACTTCTAAGAGTTCAACATCACTTGTCAACATCGCAATGATATTTCCTTTGTCTTCATTTTCTAATTTAGCAGGAGCCAATTCTCTCAGTTTTTCAAAGACTAAATGACGAATGTGAGCCAATACTTTAAAGGCAATATAGTGGTTGCATGCTTGTTCAATATATCTAAGAATTCCTCTTGAAAAAGCACAAATAATAATCAATTTAACGGCTAGTGAAAAAGTAATCACTTTACAAAAAGCAAGGATAATAAAAATGGTAATAAAAGTTGCCGTTAGATGTCCTAACACACCTAGAATAATAGCCAGTAACATAAATGTTAAAAAAGGACGCACTAATTTTAATAAAGAAACAATTAATTTTATTTTATTTTTCATTTTCAATAATCCTTTCTAAGTTCCTTTGATTTTCTACAAGTTCTTTAAATAAATTATCTTGATTAAATAATTCATCATAGCTTCCTTGTTGAATCAATCTTCCTTCTTTTAAAACAAATGTAAGTTGACTTTTTTTACAATGAGCCATACGATGTGTAATAAAAATAACGATTTTATTCTTCGCTAAACGCTCCATGATTTTTAATATAATTTCTTCACTTTCACGATCAACATTATTTGTTGCTTCATCAAAAATATAAACATCGCTTTCATATAATAGTCCTCTAGCTAACGCTAATCTTTGTCTTTGACCTCCTGATAAATTTTTAGCTCCTTCATTGAGTTGAAAATTCAAACCTCCTTGATTTTCAAAAACTTCAAAAAGTCTAACTTCTTTTAAAACATTAATCATTTTTTCTTGATCAAGACACCCTGACATTGCAAGATGATTATAGACTGTTCCTTTTAAAATATATGTTTCATCCTTAATCAAGGTCATTTTTTGATAAAGTGTCATCGTTAATGGAATCGTTTCTCGATTATAAAGAATTTGACCTTTTTGAATCGGATATAAATTCATTAGAAGTGACGCAATCGTACTTTTTCCTGAACCCGACTTTCCTACAATCGTTAAAAATGTTCCTTTTGATAAAGAAAACGAAATATCTTTTAAAATTGTTTTTTCATCATAACCAAAAGTGACCTCTTCAAAACTTAAGGTTGAAATTGATTTTTGATAGCTTTCTTGAATATCATTAGGACTATCCAACAGTTTAAAAATTTTATCTGCTGCCGCATTTCCATTTTGTCCAATATGGAAATAACTCCCAAGCATTCTTAAAGGTAAGAAGAATTCAATAGAAATCATTACAATAAAAATAAACATCATAAAAGTAATATGTTGATTTAAATATTCTTGTAAACCCAAAATAACACCTAAACCAAAGCCACCATAAGCCACTAAATCCATCACACTAATCGAATTAAGTTGCATAATTAAAACGCGCATGGTTTTCTTTCTAAAATCTTCTGCTTCTTTGTCCATTTTATCTTGATAATTCAAATCACTTTGATAATATTTCAAAGTAGTGAGTCCTTGTAGATTTTCTAAAAAAGAATCTGCCAATCCTGTATAACTATTCCAATACCTTACTAACAATCTTTTAGCTATCTTTTGTACAACAACAATAGAAACAGGAATAAGTGGGACACATAAAAGTAAAATAAAAGCTACTTTTAAAGACATAAAACCAACAATAACAAATAAAGTAAGAGGTGCCAACATAGCATAAAAAAACTGAGGCATATATTTAGAAAAATAGATTTCTAACTGATCAATTCCCTCACTTGTAAGTTGAGTAAGCGTTGATTCTTTAAAAACAGTTGTCTGTTTTTGATGATATATTTTATCAAAAACACTTTTTCTTAATTTTGTTTTAATCATTTCACTTAAAGATAGCGCTTGTTTATTTTGTATTGTTTGTAAAAAGCATTTTAAAGCAAATAAACAAGCCACACTTAATAAATAAAAAGTAAGTGAAAATGATTTTTTTAAATAAAGGCAAGATAAAACATAACTATGTAAAAATGTAAGTAAAATATGACATATTAAAATCAGCCATTGAACGCCTACTAATCTATAGACATTTTTCATCTCCGTTTTAAAAGTTTTCAATAATCTTTTATTAAACATCTTTTCTTTTCCTTTCTTTAAGTGAAAGCCAGCCATGCTTGATGGTTAGAATTGGATGATAAAAAAGCATGTACTTTCCAGAAAAACGCATGACTGCTTTTACCTGACCTCGATATTCTTTTTGATAACAATGAACCTTGCACCCACTACAAAAAGTTTTAGTTTCCATAAACGGACATTTATCAATACGCAAACAAGCGTACTTATAAAGATCTTCACACATCTTACTTTCTTGAGGATGTTTTCTTTGATAAATATCAACCATCACTTTTAATATTCTTTTTTCATTTTCTCTTTTTTGATCGATTTTATTCATTGACAATTTCCACTTTCTTTAACATGATAAAATGATGAATACTCATCATAATTAATAAACATATTTTCCCAATTCTTACTGGTGTAATGAGTATCGCAATAAAAAAAACAAGTGTTACTGTAAACAAGGATTGATTTCTTTTTTTACGTGTTGTTTTTCTTTCAATAACCATTTCATTGATATATTTTTGATACAATTTTGTTTGAATTAAATACTGATGAAATCTATCTGAACTTTTTGAAAACAAAAAGGCACTTAAAAGTAAAAACGGTGTTGTTGGTAGTATTGGTAAAATAATACCAATAGCCCCTAATACAAATGATATAATTCCAAATATAATCAATAATATTTTCATGTTTCCTCCTATAGTTAGCTATATCTAACTATAATCATCATATCTTTCTATAATAAAAAAACAAGCATTTGATTTGTTTCATCAATGAAACAAAATGCTGTTTCTTTAATATTTTATAACGTTTTTTACTGTTTCATTAATGAAACAATATTTTTAACAGTGCAAGATTTTCTGGCATATGTCCTTTTAACAAATCAACTTTTAATTTAACCGTAAGCGATGTTTGCATCAATCTTTCTTCTTCTGTATAAAAGAATTTCAAATCCGTGATAGGAATATAGAAACAATCATTCTTTTCAAAACATTCATATTCCCTACCATTCAAAAGATATTTCATTGATTTAAGTTTTGAAGAAATCGTAATTCTTTCTTTTAATAATTCTTTTTTCATTTCTATAGGTTGAAAGACCAAAAAACCTTGATGTTGTTCAATTAAAAGATAAGCTGGATGTATAAAACCCGAGTTAGCCATCGAATGAACATTTGCATCTTTATAATGAAATAAAGTAAAAGAAAAAATATATTTACCTGGTTCTAGATGATGTTCTAAATAATGTCCTGAAAATTCTACAAGATCCCCAAGTTGATCAAAAACTTGATTAAAATGAATACGACTACATATACGTTCAATTGTTTCTTTATTGAGTGTTGTAAAAAGTTTGATGGCTTCTTGGTGTGCTTCTTCTTCATTTAAACGACTTGTTTTTTGTAACCAATAAGTTAAATTTTTTATTTTTCTTTTTGTTTCTTCAATATAATTCTTTCCTTTTTTAGAAAGCAAACATTTACCTTGTTCAAGGGTATACCCTTCCTCGTAAAAAGAAGAAACCATACGTGACATTGTTGCTTTTGAAACATTCATTTTTTTAGCTAACGCTGTTACAGTTATTTTTTTATTTTCATTTATTAATAATAAACATTTTATTTTTTCTTCATTCATAATCATCTCCTAAAAAGAAATTAGCATAGACTAACTTCGATGTCAATGTTAATATCATTAACATTTAAAGCACTTACATTTTTTTAGTTTTGTTAATGGAATTCAAAGTGTGTTGTAAAAGCTTTATCTCTTTTATTTTTTATTCTAATATACGGGTGTAGTAAGAAAGAGGGAATAAAATATGAGTATCAATGAAATTAATGAACAAGCAAAAGAATCTTTAAGAAAATATTTTAAGGACGGTCAAGACATTCAACACGATGATGACACTAAAAAGCAATTAACAATTGAAGAAATGTATAAATCTGTTGATAACGAAATCAAAGAACACGAAAAGAAATTAGAAGAATTACATCAAATGCGTCATGCCTTACAACATAACGCTAAAGAAGCTTATGAAGCGATTTATGGAAAAGAAGATGAAATTCAAGCTGTTAAACATTCTACTGTTGAAAAAATGGAAAAAGAACTTCGTGAAAACGCAGAACATCAAATGGAATACGTAAATGATTTAAAAAATAAAGCATTAAAAAAATAGGTCGCTCGACCTATTTTTCATTTATATATTCATCTTCACTTTGACGATCATCCACATACGAAGCCACCACAATTTTTGTTTCTAAGTTCTTTTTGTAATTTTTAGAAAAAATTCCTGCATATAAAACATCAAAAAGATATTTTAATGAAGTTGTTGAAGCAAAGTCCCCTATTTTAATATGTAACATTTCTCTTGAAGAAAGGTAAAGATGTGCGTCTGCCAATCTAGAAAGAGAATTTTCTGCCATACAGGTAATAGAAATAAAAGGTATTTGTCTTTTATGATAAATTTCTGCCACTTCCAACATTTCTTCAGTTTGACCGGAATAAGAAATGATAATGGCACAATGAGTTTCATCAGCTAAGCACGCACTTCTTTTTTGTCCTGTTACCTGATCAATAACTTGAACATCTTTACCAATATCCATCATCAATGTTTGAAAATGTTTTGCGAGTAAAATATTATCTAAAACACCATAGACATCTATTTTCTTAGTTTTTTCTAGTAATGAGATTGCATGTTGTAATTCATCGTGATGATTCAATTGTTCTGTATCTTGAATAGTTTCTTTTTCTAATAACGCAATGTTTTTACTAATTGTCATCAAATCATCACTCAACAAAAACGGAATAGAAGCATCTACGTCGGTTTCTTCTAACATATACGCAAGTTCTTTTAAATACGCACTCTTAAACTCATTAAAACCACTATACCCTAATTTCTTAGCAATTCTTACCAATAAAGGTGCACTTGTAAAGGTATTTCTAGCAATTTCATTAGCTGACATTTTTTCAATATTCATCCCTTGATCAATAATATAATCAACAATTTCTCTTTCTGTTTTTGAAAAATGGGTGTTTTCTATTTGATTAACAATAAGCATATAAATCTCCTTTCTATAATTCAATTACTTCTAAATCATTTGGAACATAAATATTTCCATCAAAATAATCTTTCCCTTCTTTTGTATAAAGTTCCTTACGATTTTTAATATTTTGATCTTCACTATGATAAAGAATAATATTTTTAACAGCTAATTTTTGAGCCCGTTGCCACGCATCTTTAACTGTTGAATGATGTTTTTCATAAGGATGAAAAATATCTACTTGATCATACAAGCAAAAAGCTTCATGTAATAAATAATCACTCTTTAAAGCATATTTTTCATTTTCTTCATTATAAGGTTCATCCCCACAACATGTTAATTTTCTATCTTGATCCAATTCCATCATAAAACCAAATTGTTTAGCTTTTGTTGATTGAATATCAAAAAAAGTAACTTTCTTACCAATGATTTCTTTTACTTCACCATCATGTACAACAACAAGATGCAAACGATCATTGATAAATTTTGTTTGTTTACTTTGTAAAAGCATTCGAGCTATCGTTTCTAACATCTCAATCACTTCTTGATGGCCATAAATGTATGCTTCTCCTTCATATTTATCTGCTGCCATATTTTGACAAATAAGACGAATCATCCAAATCATACCAAGCAAATGATCAATATGCTTATGCGTTACAAAAATATGTTTTATCTCTTTCCAATTGATTTTTGCTTTTTCAAGTTGATTTAATACCGTATTTCCCCCACCGGCATCCACCATAAAATAATCATTTTCATTTTCAATGATAAAGCACGTATTATAGCACTTTGTAACCAGTGCATTCCCTGTTCCAAGCATTGTTAGTTTCAATTTAAAATCCCCCTTATCTTCTTTTATTTTAGCGAAACTCTTTTTCTTTGTAAAATAAAAAAATAGAGACTAAGCTCTATTTTCATTAAAAATTTTTCCAAAGACAAATCTAACGATTGGCCCAGCAAAACATAATTGTAAGAAAAATGCCATTGGGAAATTCATTACTGTTGTTTGTAACCAAATCGCAATGATTTGACTTCCTGCATTTTTAAATAAAAGCGTTGCTACAAGTGACATACAAGGACACATTAAAATAATTGAAACAATGGAAATTGCGATAACTAAATGAAAAGGATTATCTTTTTCTAAGTTAACGATTTGAAATGCTTTCTTTTTAGCTAAGTATCCAATAATAAAGAAATCTAAAATAAAGGCAATAGGTCCCATAATCGCTAATTCATGAAAAGTGTTCCGTTTTTAGTTTGTTAGTTCTATGGCACAAAAATAGGGGAAA
>ENA-OPYH01000919-OPYH01000919.1-human-gut-metagenome-genome-assembly--contig:-NODE-919-length-18015-cov-3.698107_pt1 | contig 18015 bp, 24 predicted proteins | sample MGYA00241254_ERZ501488 | MGnify/ENA primary metagenome ERZ501488 (study PRJEB25962, sample SAMEA2042660) | human gut metagenome | biome: human gut; feature: human-associated habitat; material: faeces...
TGTCGCTTGTCGGAAGATTAAATTACCTTATATTCGGTCATTATGTTGATTTTGCGAGTTGGAGCCGTGGTTCACGCCCGAGATCACCATGTCCACGCGCTCGTCGCGCAGCAGGTAGTCGAAGGCCATTTTGACGCAGTCAACCGGCGTTCCCGAAAACGCGTAAACCGCGACGCCCTCCTCCTCGCGGATGCGGCGCAGGTAAAGCGGATTGTACATCGTGATGGCCTGGCTCATGCCGCTCTGCGTCGTCTCGGGAGCCACGACCACCACGCGGCCGAAGGCCCGGGCGACCTCTATGGCGGCCTCCATGCCTTTCGAATCGTATCCGTCGTCGTTGGTTACGAGTATCAGTCTTTCATTCATCTTTCAAATCGTTTTCCCGCAAAGATACGAATAATATCGCGCTTTTTTCATGCAATAGTTGCACCGTTCGGAAAATTCTTCCTATATTTGCAGTCCCTTTCGGGCGTATATCAACCTCTTCCATTGGGCGCTACGGCAGATGCGGACGGGTACGGCGGGCGGAAAGCGAATGCTTCAGACGCAGCCAAACCAATTCGCGGGATTACAGGCAAAGGACCTGTATGGTAGCCCCGGCGCAGCGGGAATGTCGAATGCGAAACACAAAAATTGTTGCAACAATGAACAAAGACGCAATCATCAAGCTCGTCAACGAGCAGATGTGGCCCAAGACGGACGCCGACGTGCCGTCGTTCAAGGCCGGTGACACGATCACCGTCTCCTACAAGATCGTCGAGGGAAACAAGGAGCGCGTGCAGAGCTTCCGCGGTGTGGTTATCCAGATCAAAGGCTCGGGCAAGACCAAGATGTTCACGATCCGCAAGATTTCGAACGGCGTGGGCGTGGAGCGTATCTTCCCCCTCTACTCGCCTCACATCGACAAGATCGAGGTCAACAAGATCGGTGTCGTACGCCGCGCACGCATCTACTACCTGCGCGACCTGACCGGCAAGAAGGCCCGCATCAAGGAGAAGCGCATGACCCGCACGGAGAAGAAATAATCCCGCGGTCGGAAAGAGAAAACAGGATGTCTGAAAAGGCATCCTGTTTTTTTGCATCCGAAAGAAGCGCGGAACCGACCGGAGACGTCAGAGAACGATGCCGCCGGTCTTTTCAGCGCATCGTATTCAGCCTGGAGCCGGGCCAAAGCCGCCTCGTTGCAGCGTTCGACCAGACCGTGCAGGGCTGCGACCTCCTCCGGAGCGAGTCCCAGGCTGGCGACGATTTCGGACGTCAGCCGGGATGGTTCTGTAAGGGGCAGAACGAAAACTCCAAAAGGGATAAAAGAGATGAAACGATTGTAAAGTAGATAGTTAGGATAGAACGGCCAAATTTTAGCTGCGTAATTTACCGTAATTTCAGTGCAGGAATTTCAAGGCGAAACGCCCCAATTCAATGCGTAACCGCAATATTCAGTGGTAATTCACCACAAAGACGAGCCCGCACGACCATTTAAACGTGGTTTGTGCGGGCTTTATAGTATAATGACCGATCTGTCCCCTATTTGAGCGAGTTCAGACGCAGCGACGCCTTGATAAAAGCAAGCGCCCGGATGCGGTTGATGTGTATCTCCATCGGTTTGTGGTGCTCGTTATAGCTGACCAGCACGATGTGATCCGGTGTATCTGATTTTTGCAGGTATTTCACCGAAACGTACTCGTCTCCGTCAATGTCGAACGAAATCAGATACATTTCACCCCATATAATGCTGTGCATGATGTCATGTACCTGCTTGTAAAACACGATGTCTCCGCTTTTCAGCAGCGGGTACATCGAATCCCCTACGATACGCAGTCCTCCGTCGCATTTGGGGATCAGTGTCGTCTCCATCACCTCGACGATCGACTGGCTGTATTGGTCTGCAAACAGCGGAACAAGGCCAGCGACGGCCTCCATGTCATATATAGGTATCTGCTGGCGGTCAATCAAACGATCGGTTCGCAACTTGAAAACCTTATCTACGGTAACATCGGTGACATTCTTCTCGAAAGTTTTTTCACCTTTCGGGTATTCGGGATTTGACCGGGATTTTTGGAGTTTTGGTAAGCAAAATTTCTCCTTCTCCAGTCAACAGCCAAATAGGATTTACATCGTTATAATATGAGAGAAATCTCAATAGATTTTCTTCGGAGATACCATTAGGTATCTGCTGACGATCAATCAGGCGATCGGTTCGCAGTTTGAAAACCTTATCTACAGCAACATCGGCGACATTCTTCTCGAAACTCTCTTCGCCTGTCGGGTATTCAGTAAAAGGTGACGTTTTTTGGAGTTTTGGTTTGTCACCCTTTCCGTCCCCTAAAATGTCACCTTTTGAAAGGGTGACGTTTTTTGGAGTTTTCGTAGTAAAAATTTCTCCATTCCCAGTGACGAGCCAATTTATCGAAACTTCAGGATATGCGGCGATAAATTTCGCCATAATATCTTCAGTAATTCCGGTTTTAGCCTCCAGCGTGCCACGAGATACGCCTATCTGTGCATAAAAAACCCGTTTGCTAATACCTAAACTATCAGCAAATTGCAAAATTCTCTGCTTTATTGGCGAAATCTTTTGCTCTTTTTCTTGCATCGTGGCGAAATATTTTGTAGTTTTGCCTTAACTTAACAACACAAAAGTAAACAAAAAAATGAATCCAAGTATGGAAAATCAAGAAAAACGGCTGGAGGCCATTCGAAACGGTCTCCGGCGTGGGGACAGAACCCGTATTGCCCAACTTGCGAAGGTTCGATATGAGTGGGTTTGGTGGGTGCTGACAGGCCGTGGCGTAAGTGAGCGCGTTCTGACGATCGCCGAGCGGGTGATAGCCGAACGGAACCAGCAAACAACCTATTAATAAATTCGATCATGTTACCGGAATTAGAACCCTATGTCGCCCGGTATTACGACAAGTGGCTGAACTATTCGCAGTACATCTGTACCCGTTGGAATATCAGGCGTGAAGCATATGATATTATGGCTGATGTTCTCGTCGAGTTTTGCTGCAAACCGGATGAATTTTTATTCGATCTGCTAACCTGTGAGCAACAAGGAGGACACAAACTACTTAATTGTATCGTAAAGGCGATCAGATTCCGGGCAGTTGACTTTATTCGGCAAAAGCGAGTGGTTTCTTGTGATATAGGAAAGCACGTATATCATTTATCAGCCCCGGATGACGATGATCTTCAGACTGAAATTTCCAACGAAATGCGCGAAGCCGAAGCGATGTTTCGGGATGATAGTCTCGTGATCCCAGTTGCCACGTCAACAAAAACAACCATTTCGACAGGTGTGTGGTTAGACAGTTATATTTATAAACGCTCCTGCCCGGAAAAAGCGAGACTGCGGGTTGTGTATCGGGCACAGATTTGCGCCCACGGAAAGAGAATCAAACAAGTTGCACGTTCTACACGCAGCGAAGCCATGGCTGCTATGCTCCAATATCAGATGCAACATACCCTCTGAAACGAAACAATTTAATACCACCATAATGATTATGATACGTAAATGGATGAAAAAACTTCTCGCACCGATCGTGCGAGAAGTTCTTAACGAGGAAAAACTTCAGGAACAGGTTATCGGCCATATCGTAACAGCCTTAAAAGAGGCTCTTGACAGTGGCGAGTGCGACAATCTGAAACGACCTAATGTTTAATATCAATGTGTAGTCCGTCAGCTAATTTGTGGATGGCGTTACCGATGTTGTAATAGTCCATTACACCTACAACTGTTCCACAGGCTGCACACTGCACAAATGTTAGCTTAAATCGGCTGTCTTTAACATTCGCTTCTTTCATTTCAAAACGGGTTCCTTCACAACGAGGACATTTAGATATAGCCATAATTATAAAATTTAGTTAATAAGGTTTTGCACCCACAAGTTAACTAAAAATCCCGTGAATGCAAAGGCATTGTTTCGGAGCGATACCGACACGGGAGCAAAACAAGACAAGTAAAAAATGCTTTGTAGCACTTGTAAATGGTGTACTCACCCACCGACAATATTTCAACCATATTATTGGTGTTCAAATTGGAGCGGCGCACAAGCCGGACGTGAAAATAGGGACAAAGTAGTAAACCAATGCAAAGCCTACACACGAAAGGTCACAACAAAAAACAACGGATTTAAACAGGTTTAAACACGATTTTAATGATCCTGCCAAACGACATACTGATACGCGCGACCTCCGACGGGCAAACCGTCTGGGTGTCGCAGCGTATGGTATGCGAAGTTTGTGTAATTGACCCTGAATATTTGAGGAGGAAATGCCGGTATGAGTATATGCAGGTCCTTCCTCCCTCTTGGCGGAAGGTTGCCGATCAGACGGAGTTCTTCCTTGGCAAAAAGGAGGGCAAGGCCTGGCGGTGGGGCCGCAAGGGCGGGCAGTATTACTACGACTACGACCATATTCCGAACCGGAAACCGACCTGCTACCGGGACCTGCTGCCCTCGAAAGAGGAGCTGATCGGCGCCGTCGAGGGGCAGAACCTTCGGGGCAGCCGCGAGCGTCAGGCCGAACAGCGGCGGATGATCCGGGAACAGGTGCAGCTTCTGATCGACAATACCGACATTGCCTATTACGAGGAGTACAAGGTCGGAGACCTGGCGGTCTACACGCAGGATAAGGCCCGGCAGATGGCTGTTTCTGTCGCTTGGTGCCGTTTTCTGAAACGTGCCCTGTCTCGGAACGAATACAAGCAGCTCGGATTCCCTACGCAGGCCGATTTCCTCGCTCTGTGTGTCGATCTTCTCGCCGAAGCGTCCCTCGAGGGGCTGCGGATCAAAAACGCTGACAGTTTGCGCAAGAAGATCGGCGGCATTCCGGAGGACCCCGGCCAGCTCCGGGAGTGGCTCGTCTCGGGCAAATACGGCAACGATAACCGCCGGATCATCGGCAAGTTCGAACTGGTAGACTACACCACGGGCGAAGTGATGAAGATGGACGCCCACGAGACGGCGATTATGACCTACTGGCTGAATCCCGGAGGCTCGGAAAAGGATACCAAGCGGGAACTGTGGCAACTCTATGCGGGAGACATGGAGGCGATGGGTATTGTTCCCGTGAAGCCTTCGACGTTCAATCACTACACGAACGCATGGAGCCGGAAAATGCTGTCGGCGAAGGAACGCCACGGCAAAAAGCATTTCAAAGATACCTATCGGCCCTATGTTCCTGCCAAACCGCTTGAGTTTGCCAACTCGCTGTGGGCTTCCGACGGTTCGGGCGTCGTACCATACCGCTATCAGGACCAATATGGCAAGTGGCGCATGATGAAGATATACGTGATGCTGATCTCGGATGTTGGCAGCCGCTACATCGCAGGTTATTCCGTGAGCCGGAAAGGTTTGCACCTCGAGGACGGCACGATGCTGCGGCAGGCGATGCGCATGGCGCTCGTCGACAACGGCAAGACCGAGGTGCTGGACTTCATCAGCGACAACCACGGCGCCTATACGGGCGAAGCCTCGAAGGCTTACCTGCAGCGCGTTTGCCGGAACTTTCGCACGATCGCACCGGGGAACTCTCAAGCGAACCCCGCCGAGGCCATGTTCCGGCTGTTTAAACGCCGTTTCAAGAGTTATTTCAAACTGCCTGAAACCTCGTGGAACGCCAGGAGCCTCGAAAGCATGGCGAATCCGGACTACTACGACATCATGGCCCTGCCGACCTATACGGAAGCTATCGAGAAACTGACGGTCGCCATCCGTGAATGGAACAACACGCGCCTGGAAAATGAACTCACTCCTTCGGAATGGTTCCATACACTGAAGAACGACCGGGCCGGACAATATACCGATCGGCAATACCGCCGGATCACGGGTGAAATGTCGAAGCGCGATTTAAGCTATCTGCGGTCGATTCTGACGCTCGAACGCGACGGCAAGGAGTACAGGTTCGACATCCCGACGGATGCGGGCACCGTGGCCCTGATCGCGCAGCACATGGGGTATGCTCCGTCGTTCAAAGCGCATGTCTATTGGAACTCCGAAGGGGCTGATGTCTACACGACCGACGAGGTCTACATGTTCACCTGCCCGCCTGCACCGCTGGCGTCGAAGTCCATGACCGAGGCAACCCCCGACAGTCTCCGTGCCCTGGCTTACTACAACCGCAAAGGTGCAGAGTTCGAGGAGATGGTCGACGGGTTTGTCGAGGATGTCGAAGCGGCAAAGGCGGTCATGGTCCGCGGCTATGACTTCAACATCCGGGACAACGCCACCAAGGAGGATTACAACGCCATGCACGAGCAGATCAGCGCCGCTGAATATGAACGGGGCCGCGCGAAGCTGAAGGCCAAAGAACAACGCGCCCGGGAGCGGGAGCGAAAGAAGGCAGACCAGGTCCAACAGCAGGCAGTGATCGACTACCACAAAAATCACATTTCCGATTTGTCAAAATACATCAAATAACCGCCTTATGGAAAAAATCAAGAAAGACGAAATCATTACTGCCGCCAAGCAGTACATGCAGCGGCACGGCATGTCGCAGAATGCCTTGGCGAGGACTTGCGGAATCAGCGCGTCGTATCTTTCCAACCTGCTGAACGGGGTCTATGAATACAAATCCGGTCCTGACAAGGTTACGGAGATCGCCGACCGCTATTTCATTACGCTTGCATCGGTGATCGGCTTCGAGATCGAGCAAACCTTTTGGAAGGTAGAGCCTACGCCCCAGTTTGTGATCGCCATCTCGGCCCTCGAACGTGCGCATCTGAACTGCACCGCACGTTTCGGCGGCGTGAAGATGATCATCGGCGAAAAAGGTTGCGGCAAGACCACGGCGATCGACCAGTACTGCAAGGCCAATCCGACCAACACGTTCCGTGTGACGATCAACGCCGAGGACGGCATCCGAGACATCCTCGAGGAGATCGGTCGCTTGCTCGACCTCGACCTGCCGATGCAGAAAGGTGCACGCCTGCGCCTGATCGGTTCCGAGTTCCGGCGCCGTGCGCTGTGCGGGGAGCGCAACATGCTGATCCTCGACGAGGGTGAGAACACCAAACTGCCGGGTATCCGGGCCTATAAAGCCATCTATGACATGATCAAGGGATATGCGGCCTTTGCGATCGCCGGAACCGCCGATCTGCTGAAACTGCTCGACAGGCTCGAGCTGCGCGGTGTCAACGGCGTGCCGCAGTTCAAAAGCCGGATGAAGGCGAACACGATTATTCTGCCGCCGATCGACCGGAAATTCGAGAACTTCATGTATAAGGTCAAGGATGAGAACCTCCGCAAAATCCTTGTCGAGCTCTGCACCGATTACCGGGAGCTCAACGACTACCTCGAGCCTGCGATCATCGCCGCGCACAAGGACGGCGTGGCGCTCACGAACGACTATTTCAGAACCATGTACGGCATAATGAAAAACAACAACAATGGGACAGCAAAACGGTATTAAAATCAGCCCGGAACTGATCGCGGAATTGCGCAGGTTTGCCGGGACAGTCGCCCAAACCGGGGCAAGCATCAACGAGATTATGAGTGTCGCGGATGCGATGCGGCAGACCTTCCTTGACAATTATTCGAAGGAGGCCCTGAAAGCGATCAAAACCATCAAATCGTAATCAGTATGCCCGAGATCATCGAACTAACCAAATCATCGGCGGCAAGTCTGGACTGTCTTTCATACATGATCGAATTGCGCCGTAAAAACATTCTCAAAGCAGAAAGTTTTCTGATGCAACACAGGGACAGCCTGTCCCCGGAGCGGATCGCGCAGATCGAGCAAGACCTGGAAGACATGCGTTCTGGGGTGGGCTACGTCAACAAGCCCCGCTACATCAAGATGGATGAGCTGGTGCCCATGAGCCGCATCATGACCGCGCCCAACGTCACCAATGTCTGCTATGACACCGCATACATGGCCAACATTTCCGAGGTGCAGCTGTTCTATCCCACCTCCATCCTGTACGTGGACGGCATCTGAGAAAGGAGAAGCATCATGTTCATCCTCGCAAAGCGCAATATCATCATTCCCAGCCCGGAAACCGGCATGAAACCGGTCGTCCTGAAAAAAGACGGCTTTGCCACCGTGCCGGACTGGGCTGCGGAAACCGCCTATTTCAAGGCTCTGTGCGCTGACGGCAAGATCGTTGCCACCGAGCACAGCGACAAGGCGGCGCAGGCCGCAGCCGAAAAGCCGGTCAAGACCCGCCGGGCAAAGGCCGAGGAGAAGCCTGCTGAAGCCGATGCAGAAGCCCCTGCGGCAGAGTAAGGAGCACGACATGATGGAAAACCAGCCGTTTTGCGGTGTCCGTCAGCAGGCCGCTGATCTCGGCCAGAACACCGGCGATTACACCGCCGGGCAGTTCAAAGCGGAGTATCCGCAGTTCTGCGATGCCGACGGCGAGTGCCACCTGCCGGATGCCCTGCTGAACGAGATCGTGCACATGGCAAATGTCAGCGTCCAGCCGGACAAATGGCTGGACGGCTGGCACTATGCCGTGGGGCTGTATGTGGCACATTACGTGACCCTGCAGCTGCGCACCTTTGCTGAAAGCAGCGCAACGCCTGCGCAGGCTGCAGCTTCCGGTGCACTGGTGGGCGTGGTGAAATCCGCCACACTGGGCGACAGTTCTGTGACCTACGACACCTCCGCCCTGACCGCAGGCACTGAGGACTGGGGCGACCTGAATGCTACCACTTACGGCCAGATGCTGGCCAACCGCGCCCGGTTCATCGGGCTTGCGGGCAGTTATGTGATCTGAGGTGATGAAGGATGGACTGGACGGACTGGTACACCGACACGGCAGATGTGTTCCGCAATGAGAAAGTGACCGAGAACAGCCTGACCCACATGGAACGCAGGCAGGTGCTTTCCGGTGTTGCCTGCCGGGTCTATCAGACAAAGCCCAGCGGGCTGCAGATGAACCAGACTGCTGCCAGCATCACCCAGACCGATAAGCTGGCCTGCGGCATCGAAGTGGATATCAAGCCCGGAGATGAGCTGGTGATCCACAGAGGTGCAAAGCTGGGTTATACTGCGCCGGACGAGCGCTATTTTGCAGACACACCGGAGCGTTATTATGAACCCTTCGGTGCGGTCATGCCGGGGCTGGCCCATCAGGAGATCACACTGTTGAAGCAGGAGCGTGTGAAATGACGCTGGATGAATACATTCAAAAACTGGAAGCAGCTCAAAAAGTTCTGCCGGATATGATTTCTGTTGCCGCGAAGAACGCCACCATCCGCGCAGTGGAAGCCGCACAGGAAAAGACCCCGCCCACAGCAGACAGCCTGAGCGGCATCAACACCCGCACCGGTGAACTGAAGCAGCATTGGGCCACGGACAGCAAGATCATCCCGGAGCAGCAGGCCGGGCAGTATGTCACCGAGCTGAATAATAACAAAGAATATGCTTCTTTTGTGAATGACGGCCACCGGATTGACAAACATTTTGTGCCCGGCCTGTATGTGAACCCTGCTTCCGGCCTGCTGGAATATGACCCCAGCCGGAAAGATGAGGTGGGCATCATGGTGGGCACCCAAACGCAGTACGTGGAAGGCTTGCACATGACCGATGCTGCCCAGCAGGCTTACGAAGAAACGCTGCAGGCGGAACTGGAAAGAACCGGCAGAGAGCTGGAAAGGATTCTGAGATGAACTTTACAGTTACCACCATTGCACGTTCGCTGGCGGCACATCTCGCGCCTGTCCTGCCCGGTGTGCAGATGCTTGAAGATCCCGCCCAGCAGGGTGTAGAACCGCCCTGCATGTTCCTGCAGCAGCGGTATTCCAACATCAAACCGCACCCGGGTGGGCGCTGGCTGCGCACCATCGGCGTAGACCTGACCTATCTGCTGGATTACAACCTGCCTGACCTGCAGCAGCAGTACAGTTCCGCCGCAGAAACCTTAGACCTCTGCATGGAGGTGTTTCCCTATACCGATGGTACAGACACCGCCCTGCTGCGGGCCTATGACCGCAAGACAGACATTGATTCCGACGGTTTGCATTACAAATTCGAGCTACGTATTTTTGTGGAAAAGCCCGAAGATGCTGTAAAGATGCAGACCCTGAGCATCGATCAGAAGGTGGATAAATGAAAGAAAAAGAAACCCAGTATCGCCGTGAAGTTCTGCTGAAGGACCCGCGTTTTGCGAGATATCAGCCGGACTTTCTGGCTGCGGTACTGAACAAACCGTATTACACCCTCGCAGAGGCGCAGGCCGCTGTGAAAGATTTTTGGAAGGAGTGACCCGCTATGGCAGCAGGTGGAACCTTTACCGTACAAAACAAAGTCCGGCCGGGCGTTTACTTTCGCTTCCGGTCGAAGAACAAACAGGATCTGACCGTCGGCGACCGCGGCATTGCTGCGCTCTGTGAACCTCTGCATTGGGGTCCGACGGCCAAAGTGATTGAGATCGATGCCGGTGCCGACATGACCGTGTACACCGGTTATGATATTACTGCGCCGGAAAACCGGTTTCTGACCGAGATCTTCAAGGGCACCAACCGCACGGCAGCGCCCCGCAAGGTACTGCTGTACCGTCCCACGGCCAGTGGTGCCGTAAAAGCCACCATGGAGATCGCGCCGCTGACCGCTACCGCAAAGTATGTGGGCGTACGCGGGAACGATATCTCCGTCGTTGTGACGGCGCTTTCCTCGCCGGAAGGCAGCTTTGAGGTCTCAACTGTAGTGGATGGTGAGATCAAAGACCAGCAGACCGCCAAGACGGTGGGAGAACTGGCTGCAAACAGCTGGGTGGACTGGAGCGGCACCGGCGCTCTGACTGCCAATGTCGGAACTGCCCTGACCGGCGGAGAGGACGGCGTGGTAGCAGCTTCGGCTTACAGCGCATTCCTGACCGCCATTGAGCCCTACAAGTTCGATGTGCTGATCTACGATGGCGCGGACAACACGGCGCGTACCGCGATGGAAAGCTTCATCAAGCGGGTCAATACCGAGACGGGCCGCTATTCTCAGCTGGTGGAATCCGGCAGCACCAATCCTGACACCCGCTATATCGTCAACGTGGACACCGGCGTTGTGCTGGACGATGGCACAACCCTGACCCCGCAGCAGGTGTGCTGGTGGGCAGGCGGCGCACTGGCTGCCGCCACCTACGGACAGGATCTGACCAACGCCGTCTATCCCAATGCTGTGGACATCTCTCCCCGGCTGACCCACAGCCAGTACGTGGATGCAATCAATTCCGGCAAGTTCGTCCTGAATGCCGATGATGGTACAGTCCGCGTGGAGTATGATATCAATTCTCTGGTCACCTACACTTCGGAGATCGGCGAGGTGTACCGCTACAACCGTACCATGCGGCTGTGCAACACCATCGCCAACGACCTGTATTCTCAGTTCTCCAAGAACTATGTGGGCATTGTGGACAACACCGATGCGGGCCGCATGGAGTACAAGAGCGCCGTCGTGAAGTACCTGACCCAGCTGCAGGCATCCGGTGGCATCCAGAACTTTGATGGCGAAACCGATGTCACCGTTGAGAAGGGCGATGCCAAGGACGCGGTGCTTATCACGCTGGCGATCGAAGCCGTGGGCAGCACCAACAAGATCTACATCACGCTGGATGTGTCGTAAGGAGGGATTTTAATGTATTTGCTTGCACAGGACACCCTGAACGGTGCCGAAGGCAAAATCACCGTCACTCGTGATGGCCGCATCACAGAGATCTGCGGCATGAAAAACATCAAGACTGTGGCTGGCATTCAGACCTCGGACATGAAGACCATCGGCACCCGCACGGTGCAGAAAAAGGCCAATGGTGTCACGCAGACCGGCACCGGCAATGTCTACTTTGGTTCCAACGGCAGCAACCTGTTCACCGATATGCTGCTGCAGTATATCAACACTGGTGTAATGGAAACCTTTGATATCACCATCACCAACAACGACCCCACGGCCAGCGTGGGCGATCAGGTCATGGGCTATTATGGCTGTATGCTGACCGGTGAGATTCCGCTGTCCATCCTGAACGACGACGAAGCAATGCTGAACTATGACTTCAATTTCAGCTACACCAAGGTAAACCGTCTGAAAGCATTTTCCGACCCGGTCAATCTGGGCAACTGATAGGAGGTATTCTTTATGAGCGCACTTTCCGCATTTCTGCATCCCGCTGTTCCTACGGAAGAAAAGGAGCTTGTCATTTCCAAGCGCTTTCTCGGCGCAGATGGCAAACCTGTTCCGTTTAAGATCCGCGCCCTGACCCAGGAAGAAAATTCTTCCCTGCTCAAGGCATCCACCCGCAAGAAAAAGGTAGGCCAGCAGTGGCAGGACGAGATGGATGCCAACGAATATTCCAGCCGCATGATCGTGGCAGCAACGGTATTCCCCGACTTTCACAGCGCTGAGCTGTGCGAAAACTATAACACCAAAGATCCTGTCCAGGTCCCCGGCAAGATGCTGCTGGCCGGTGAGTTTCTCAAACTCATCACCGCCATCAACGAACTGTCCGGATTGGATGAAGGCCCGGACGAAGAAGCAAAAAACTGATCGCCGGGGACCTCTGGGATATTGATGTTCTGACAGCTTACTACTGTTTTGACAATCTCGGCTGGTCCCCCGGTCAATACGATGCCCTGCCGGAGCGTGAAAAGGCTCTGGTCCGGGCATTTGCTTTGCGTACAATGGAAAAGCGCTTAAAAGAATCCCGACAGATGAAGGAGGCTGGACACAGTGGCTGATATCCATTCAAGGTTCATTCTGGACGATCAGGCTTCCAATCCGCTGGCCGGGTATATCACAGTCGCGAAGAATGCGGCTTCTGCCACCACCGCTGCACAGCGCCAGCTGAAAAGCTATGAATCCGCACTGCGGAGCACAGAGCTTGCTTCTGCTAAGGCAACTGCGGCCTTTGAAGCCAGTGCTCAGCAGCTGGATGCCATGCGCGCTGCCGGTGAAGCGGGCACCGCTGCGTACAAACAGCTTGAGACCCAGAACGAACGCCTGCGTTTGAAGGTGGAAGCGCTGGGTACACAAACCGGCATCCTTACCGGAAAAGCCCGTGAAACGCAGGCTGCGGTGGAAAAAGAAGCCGCTGCATTTAAAGATCAGGCCGATGCCGCTGAAAAAGCATCCAAAAGCACCAAAGAACTTTCGGACAATCAGAAAGCGGCCACGTCTTCCGCTGATGCTCTGACAAGCGCCGTGAAACGGCTTGCTGCTTCTTACCTCAGTATTCAGGGGCTGAAAAGAGCCGTAGACCTTTCAGACAGCTTGGTTTCTACCCGCGCCCGGCTTGACCGTATGAACGATGGCCTGCAGACCACGCAGCAGTTGGAAACGATGATCTACCAGTCCGCGCAGCGTTCCCGCGGCAATTTTATGGACACCATGGGTCTGGTTTCCAAGCTGGGCACTATGGCGGGCAGCGCATTTGGCAACACAAAGGAGATCGTTCAGTTTGCAGAACAGTTGAACAAACAGCTTGCGCTCTCCGGCGCATCCGGGCAAGCTGCGCAGGCTGCAATCCTTCAACTGGAACAGGGCCTTGCATCCGGCGTGCTGCGCGGCGATGAGCTGAACAGCGTCATGGAGCAGGCACCGGCCATTGCAAGAGCCATTGCGGACTATCTGCAGGTGGATATGGGCAAGCTGCGGGAGATGGGTCAACAGGGCCAGCTCACCGCCGCCGTTGTGAAGAATGCCATGTTTGCCGCCGCCGCAGAGACCAACGCCGAATTTGCCAAAACTCCCATGACTTGGGCGCAGGTGTGGACGGTGGCTTCCAACGCTGCCATCCGCGCCCTTGACCCGCTGCTTGCGGCCATCAACTGGGTAGCGAACAACATCCAGACGGTCGTCCCCATTGTAATTTCTCTGGGAACCGCCTTTGGTGTGCTGCTGATCGCCGCCAACTGGACGAACATTCTGGCATTTGCTTCTGAGAAAGCCGCTGCCGCACAGGCATTTCTCAATGCCGTCATGGCCGCAAACCCGGCCGCACTGGCCGCTGCCGCCGTTCTGGTGCTGGTAGCTGCCCTGTATGCAGGTGTTGCTGTGATGAACCACTTTGCAGGCACAAGCGTTTCCGCTACAGGTATCATTACGGGCGCATTTGCTGTGATGGGTGCATTCGTGTTCAACAGTGTTCTGGTTCCCCTGCAGAATGGATTTGCCATGTTTGCAAACTTTGTGGGCAATGTGTTCACGAACCCGGTCGCAGCTGTGAAAGTTCTGTTCTATGATATGGCAATCACCGTTTTGCAGTATATGCAGAATATTGCGTCCGCTGTTGAGGGGCTTATCAACATGATCCCCGGCGTGACGGTCGATCTGACCAGCGGCCTGGGCGGCTGGATCACCGATCTTGCCAAAAAACGGAGCGATGAGATCCAGAACAGCGGCTATACCGAGTATGTGAAGCCGTGGGAGAACATGGATCTCGGCAGCGCCTACACCAGAGGATATGATTGGGGTTCCAACCTCAGCCTTGGCAACCTGTTCGGGCCGGGCGGTCTTGGCGATCTGGGCGTTCCGCAGGCAGCAGATGTCAATTCCCTGCTGAATAATGTTGGCGCAATTAAGAACAACACCGGTAAGATCGCAAAAACGGTTGATCTTTCAGATGAGCAGCTCAAGATGATGGTTGATATTGCGGAACGTAAATTCGTGAACAACATCAACCTCACCTCGCAGGCCCCGGTCATTACTGTTCAAGGCCAGAACACCGGAAACACTGAAGCCGACCGCCAGAGCCTTGCCGATCTTCTGGGCGACCTCATTATGGAGCGCGTGCAGAGTGGCAGTGTCGTTGCGGTCAATTAAGGAGAATGTATGCCGAGCCTTTACCGCATTTATTTTTCACGGGACAGCACCGTGCTGTCCCTGCCCATCAACCCGGAAAAGCTTCCGGAGACCAAAGAATCCGACAATGGCGAGTATAATGTGCTTGGCCTTGGCCCTGTCATGCAGCCGCGCACGCCAAAGCTGCGTAAGGTAACGATCTCCGGTCTGTTTCCCGGACGCAGGCTCCCATGGATGAGCGCGGCCGTGTTTTTACCGCCATCGGTGTACATTACGTTTTTCAAGAGCGCAATGGATCAGAAAAGGCCCATCGTCTATACGCCGGTGCGCTATTATGAGAACGGCACCCCGTTTCTGGGTGGCGGCATGGGTTTTGAGTGCCTTGTTACCAGTTTCAAGACCGAGGAGCGCGGCGGCGAGACCGGCGACTTTTACTTTGACCTGACCATTACTGAATACAAGGACTTTTCACCGCAGAAGGCTGTTCTGCAGGGCAGCAGCGGAAACTTCTCGCCTGCAGCCACTACGGCATCCTCTGCGCTGAACACTGTCACGCGGGCGCTTTCTGCCGCTGCTGTCGCAACGTCTACTGTCAGTGCTGTAAAAGTGATCCTTACTCCAGCACGCAGCATCCAAAGCAGCAAACTCTATGTGGGTGCCCAGCGTAAGGCAAACGGGAAATATTACAGCACCAGCACTGCACCAACACCTGCCGGCACGCTCAGCGGCCAGCAGGTGCAGGTACGGCGCATCGTATCCCGCACAAACCCTCATCCGTATTGCGTGCAGGATCTTTCCGGGGTGGTATTCGGCTGGATGTCCGCTTCTGACCTCACGGAGGTGAACCGGTGAGCTATGAACTGATCGTGGGCCGCAAAACGCCCGGAGACCTGCTAAACCTCACTAACAGCGTAACAACCGCAAGCTGGATCACCCAGCGCACCGGGAATCCCGGCAAGCTTACCTTCACCTATCTGCGCACGCCGCAATCCAAAATCGAAGAGGGCGACGTTGTACGGTTTTCCGCAGATGGAGAACTGCAGTTTTATGGATGGGTATTCAGCCGCGGGCAGGACCGTTGGGGGCCTGTGGATGTGGTCTGCTATGACCGGCTGCGCTACCTGAAAGCAAATAACAGCTACACATTTTATGCCCAGAGCGCCGCCGACATTATCAAGCAGATCTGTGAAGACCTGCAGGTAGATGTGGGCACGCTGGACGATACCGGCTACAAACTCCCCTCCCTCGTGATGCAGGATAAAAGCTGCATCGACATCATCAATACTGCCATCCAGAAGACCTTGCTGAATACCGGCACGGTCTTTGTTTTTTACGATTCTGGAGATGGTGTTGCTCTGCGCTCTGCAGCTGATATGAAGAGCGACTACATCATCGGCGAAAAGAGCCTGATGACCAACTACAGCTACAACACATCCATTGACTCCCAGACCTACAACAGCATCAAGCTGGTGCGTCCGAACAAGGAGACCGGCAAGTCCGATGTTTTTATCCGAAAGGATTCGGACACCATTGCCCGCTGGGGCTTGCTGCAGCTCTATCAAAAGGTGGACGAAGCGGCCACAGACGCACAGGTCAAGGAGCAGGCAAAGGTCAGTCTGGAGTATTACAATCGCGTTCTGCAGCAACTCAAATTCACCTCGCTGGGTGTCAATAGCCTGCGGGCGGGACAGCTTCTTCTGGTCAATATCAATGATCTTGACGGCGACCCGTTCCGCAAGTATGTCATGCTGGAAAAGGTCTCTCATACGTGGGAAAACGATCTGCACACCATGGAACTGGAAGCAAAAGCTCTGTAAGGGAGGGAAATCTTTTGGACATCGTGGAAGCACTTTTGCAGCTGAACCGGGTTGCCGGAGACGTTGACCAGCCCACCGATCTGCAGATCGGCACCGTGGTAAAGGCCCCGCCCGATGATGATGTGCTGGAAATCTCCATCAACACGGAAATGGCTACACTGCGGCAGGATATTCTCTACCTTGCAGAGCCGGTCATTGAAAAGAAGATCCCGCTGCTGAAACACCGGCACGCCATGCCCCATATACACGCTGGTGTTCACGGCAGCACAGGCGGCCCATCGGAGCCTTACACTGGTTATTCCCTGCTCTCAGGGGGCGCAGACAGCTCTGTACAGAGCGAGGACATCAAAGGCTGGGAGAATGGAAAAGTCCTTCCGTTGAGCAAGGATAAGAAATATATCATCCTCAACCCGGCCCTGAAAGCCGGTGACAAGGTGCTTCTTCTGCGTGTGCAGCGTGGCCAGAAGTTCGTCGTGTTATCTCGTGTATATGAAGGTGGTGATTAAATGGCCGTATTGCCAGAAAACAGCATCGATTTATCGGGCGGCGTTGAGTTTGTCGCTCAGCCTTCCCTGACATGGAAGATCGACCGTGCAGCTGGACGTATCGCCGGAACATGCGACGGCTATGATGCCGTAAAGCAGGCAGTGGAGATCATCCTGAACGTAGAGCGCTATCGCTGGCAGATCTACCAGCCTGCAAGCGGTATGCAATGGGATGAGCTGGTCGGACAGGATGCCGGTTATGTTGCCGCAGAACTGCAGCGCCGTCTGCAGGATGCTCTGCTGACAGACGACCGCATCACGGGGTTAAAAAACTACGAATACAGCATCGACGGGCAGAATTTGACGGTGAGTTTTACCGTCGAAACAGTCTACGGCGATGTTAAGACCGGAACGGAGGTGAAATTCTGATGCAGAACTTTTCAGATGCAACCTACAAAAACATCCTCGACTACATGCTTTCACTGGTGCCGGATACCTATGATAAGCGCGATACCAGCCCTATCCAGACTTCCCTCGGCCCGGCAGCCTACGTGCTTGAGGGCTTTTATCTGAGCCTCGACCTTGTGCAGAAACAGGCGTTCGTCCAGACAGCCTCCGGAGATTCGCTGGATCTTCTGGCAGTGCTGGCCGGTATCACCCGCAAGCAGGCTTCCGCCGCTGTAAAGGTCGGCATCTTTGACTGTGATGTTCCGATCGGTGCGCGATTTTCAACGATCAATGGCACTGAGAGTATCAATTTTGTGGTCATCTCCACCATTACGGAGGGAAGCGCCTACCGTCTGCAGGCTGAGACTGCCGGTGATATCGGCAACCGATACTCCGGCCCCATTCTGCCGATTGATTCCATTGAAGGATTGAACAGCGCTCAGTTGACGGATCTTCTGATTCCCGGCGAAAACACCGAAGAGGATGAGCCTTTCCGCGCGAGTAAATCTTCTATGCTTTTTTTGAACATTGAGATAAAATCT
>ENA-OPYH01000922-OPYH01000922.1-human-gut-metagenome-genome-assembly--contig:-NODE-922-length-17986-cov-4.083152_pt1 | contig 17986 bp, 13 predicted proteins | sample MGYA00241254_ERZ501488 | MGnify/ENA primary metagenome ERZ501488 (study PRJEB25962, sample SAMEA2042660) | human gut metagenome | biome: human gut; feature: human-associated habitat; material: faeces...
CGACCAATATACATCAGCAGAATCACCAGCAACTTGCTGCTATTGCCCAAGGTCGTCTTCTCTTTTTCAACGGGCCTGTCCTCATAGGAGCGGACAGAGGTGCGCTGGAGAATATTGTTGATGACCACCTCAGAACTATCTTGTTCCTGTTCTTGCTCCTGTTCCTTTTCTTTGCCTTTCCCTATTGTCACAAGATAACAGAGGAACACCAGGGCAATGCCGAGTGCTACGTTGAGAATCATTGAAATCTTCATGTTGTTTATTCCTATTTTTAAAGTTGACTATATTTAAGGAGCGAACCTGTTGGACAGACGAAGCGGCAGTAGGGCCGCATGATCACCGTCGAGAGTGCCACAAAGGCTATGGCGATGGCAATGACTATCCACGATGCAGACTGGAACACAAAGGCCGAGAATGGCTCATAATCAATCCACTCGAACCATGCGCCAGTCCACAGACATAGCATGAGGAGGGCCCACAGTATCTGGCGAAACATATCCAGGCGCTTGACAGTCGTCGGTTTCATGTGGATTTTGTATCCAACACATTTTCCTGCAAGCTCTTGCAAAGAACCAAACGGACACACATGCGTGCAATAGTATGATTTCTTGCCAAAAAGAGGATATACGAAGGCGGTGATAAGCATGATAACCGGAACGATCAATGCCATCACGTTCATACCATTGGACATGTAGCTGATGATCGATGTGTAGTTCAGAAACGATCCACACCAGAATCCAAGTACTATCACATTAAGGATTTGCTGACCTATTCGATATCGTCTGTCCTTGACAAAAAGCGGCAGGATGGCGGCCAAAAGAAACACGATCAGTCCAGCTATAGATTTGGCGGAAAAATCAAACGCTGCAGATGCAGACTCCTTTACGGGATTCTTTGCCGCATACTGAAGTCCGCGCTGTACGTTTCCGATGATAGCCTTGGAGGAGAATGTCGCACCAGTCACCCCGTCCACTTTCATTTTCTGTGCGTCTTCTATGGTCTGTCCATCCCATTTGGAAAGAAGTGCTGAAGCCTCCCCAAAGAATTCGGGACTCTCGGAGTTGGCGAGGGCCTTGATATTCTTCACCCTGCCGTCCTGCAAGGTGATTTCCAAAGGCACAGTACCTCCGTAGCCTATGATGTCCTTTCCAAGTTCAGTAGTATTCAATCGTACTGATCCATCCTCAAGTACGACCATCGTTTCTGTCTTTGGCGAGGCCTTCTGTTGCTGCTTCAGTTCTCGTCCTGCCACCTTGCCGTCCCTACGTATACTGACAGCCACAACCATCAAGACGCAGGTGATCAAACACAGCAGTTGTTGTAGTTTTCCAGAATAATTGATCATATTGTTTATCTTTACTATTGCAATATAAGTAGTGAGCTCATCCTATTTGACCCATAAAACTCGACAAGGTTTATTGCATTGACATTGTTTAACCTGTTTGATGGTATAAAATGCTGTTCTTCAATCATTCTTGTTTGTGCCCTGAGCATGATGTCGGAGTTAGAAGTCCTCCTGTGGGGCCTCTTTCTTCTCCCATCCGGCACTATATACCTCGGAGCGAGAGCGGAGGCGAGAGACGAGGCGGTCGAGTAGCGCCTTGTGTTCTCCCAGCGTCTCCATGTTGCAACATACCGTCACCCGTTCCTCGTCGCCTTTGTAGAACAGGGAGTTGAGTTTCACATTCTTGTCAAAGGCAAGGGTGTCCATGATGAGTTTCTGGATGCTCTCAGACACATTTCTCTTACATTCCGCCCGCACGGAATAGTGGAACACGCCAGCCGTCCTTTTGCCCAAGAATGTGCACAGGGGACGGAAAAGGCAGTGAGTCACCAGTACACAGGCCACCAGGATGGCTGCTTCCCTATAAAGGCCTACGCCCGACAGCGTACCGCAAGCAGCTGAGCACCATATCGTGGCAGCGGTATTGAGTCCTCTTACTGTGAAGCCATCCTTTAGGATGAGACCACCACCCAGGAAGCCGATGCCCGATACGATCTGTGCCGCCACACGGGAGGAATCTACCTTTTCTACATCGTAAAAACCATACTTGGATACTACCATCATAAGCGCCGCCCCCAACGCTACAATGGCATGTGTCCTCGAGACGAGGATATTGGTACGCAGTCCGGCATTGCGCTGGCGGAACTGTCGTTCCACGCCAATCAGTGTGCCCATGAGAAAGGCGCAACCTATTCTTGCCAAATAATCTGTCAATAGAATCATCTTCTTGTTTTTTCTGCAAAGGTAATAGCTTTTTTTGATAGTACGTCTTAGAAAGCGATTAGAGTGGTATTAGAAATCGATAAGAAGCAAAAGTCTTCTTCTTTTTGAAGTAAAAAAAAGCGCATTTCCTGATTCCTGCATATCAAGGAAGAGTCCATTTGATCCTAAAGCCAGGGCATTGGAAATGAGGGTCTTTATCCGCTGATCTCCATCAGGTAGCAGTCTGCCCAGATCGTGATGTCGATGCGGATACTGAGACCCTCTTTGCGGTAGGAGAGGATGTTGGAGGATGGTCGCTGGGAGGACAAGGTGAAGCCGATACGAGCGATCCATTCGGCTGAGAAATATAAAAATTGCCGCACTGCAGTTTTCATGCTGCAGCCAGGTACAGGAAAATATAGACAAAGCAGAGACCATGGTCCGTGAAGCCGCTTCCAACGGTGCCAATCTCATCCTTCTTCCTGAATTATTTGAAAGACCGTATTTTTGTCAGGAAAAGCGATACGATTATTATGATTATGCCCTGCCTTTGACAGAAAATCCCGCTGTCCGGCGTTTTCAGGCCGTTGCCGGTCTTATTTTCCTTTATGGCGTTCAGCGGTTCAAGCAGCTGTGCAAACGACGCGATATTATCCGCAATGTCCTGAGCTATGTACTTCTTTGCGTCTGAAGTTTTTTTCTTTTCGTTTTCCTCTTCTATCTTTTCGTCGTTATACTTGTCAAAATCGTCCTGACCTGCGTCTGCCGTATCAAACATCGAGAACACTTCCGACGGATCGGTGAATGTTTTCTTTTCAACAGGCTCATCATCTGCAAGCAGATCGCCGAACAGATCCTCAACCTCGGCGACATTGTCATCGTGCTTTTCTTCGGCAGTCTGTACAGGCGCATATGCCTCATCGGGAAGGTCAAAAAAATCCATAGTTCTCGTCTTTTCCGTCTGCGCCTCAGGTACTGTCTGAATTACAGGCTGTTCTTCGGCTGTGCTGTTCTCTTCCGCCGGAATATCTCCCGTCTGCTCAAGGTCGTCATCATATTCCGCATCAGCATTGATCATACTCCTTGCGGCTTCCGGCTCACCTATAAGGTCGCTGAATTCTTTTACGGCATCGTCAACCGATTCGGCTGTACGGACAGATGCCATATCATCGCTTAAATCGTCATCGATATTTTCAAAAAGCATATCTTCCGCTTGGCTTTCGGCAATTTCGACAGCTACAGGTTCTGCAATCTCCTCAAATGCCTTAACTGCTTCTTCAACAGGCTCGCTTTCAGGAATATTCTCAGCCATTGCCTGTGCAAATTCTTCTTCAAGCGTGCTTGCCGATTCTTCCGTTTCTTCGGCTATTTCAGGCTGTTCTTCTGTCTGCTCGGACATTTCCTCAAATGCCTTGACAGCTTCTTCAACAGGCTCGCTTACCGGAACATTCTCAGCCATTGCCTGTGCAAATTCTTCTTCAAGCGTGCTTGCCGATTCTGCCGTTTCTCCGGCTATTTCAGGCTGTTCTTCTGTCTGTTCCGTTATCTCTTCAAGCTCTTTTGCCGCTTCTTCAACCGGCTCGCTTGCCGAAAGATCAAAAATGCTCTCGTCAACCGACATTCTTTCAACGCTTACATTGCTCACATCATCTGTAACAGGTTGTATATCGGCAAGCTCACGGACTGCATTTGCAATCGGGTCAGGCGTCATTATTCCCTTTTCAAGCTTCATCTGCTCAGCTTTGCTTTCCTGCTCTTCCTGCATAGTCATAACAGCGGATATAGCAGCAGCTTCATATTCATCATCGGTTGCAACATCCGTTTTTGTTTCATCGACAGCTTCTGTCGGAGCGACAGATTCTGCAGCAGCTGTCTGATTTGCCGTTATAGTATCAACTATATTATTATCGGCATTATCAACAGTTTTGCTTTCTTCATCAAACGGCTTTTCCAATCGGTTGAAATGGTCAAACACACGGTCAAAGCTGACCCCTGTATTGCCGTCCTCTTCCGACTGAACAAATGTGAAATTCACAGGAGCAATTTCCTGTTCATTTTCAGTGTTATCAGCAGGTTCGCTTTCTGTGTCGTTATTCCTGTCCGCAAGCTGTTCATACTGCCGTGTAGCCTTGTCGATCCTGCTTTTCAGTATATTCGTCTGCTCACCCTCGCTTACAGGTTTTCTTATTACCTCTTTGTACTGTACCTTGCCGCCGCTTTTCCATGCAGTAACACTCTTCTGCTTTTTAAGCGGAGTCTGTGTTTCGTCAAGCCTTCTTTTGGCATAGACTGCCGCACCTACTGCCGCCGCTGTGCCTATTGCCGCCGCAATCGCTTTTCCAAGTTTCATATATTACCAACCTCCCGGCTATTGCCGAAATTATTATTCAACACTCTTGAGTGCCTCAACCATATTGACCTTCATAAGCCGTCTGTGCATAAACAGCATTACTATCACGGCAAAGCATATCGTTATAAGACCCGAAAATACAAAGCTCATCGGATGCACCGTTCTGCCGAACATAACCATATCAATTTCAGCCGTCTTTACAACAAAGTCAACAAGGAATCTTCCGAATACCATACCCGTCAATGTTCCTATAAGGGTAAGTATCACCGTTTCCCTGAACACATACATTGACACTTCCTTATCATAGAAGCCAAGCACCTTTAGCGATGCGATCTCTCTTATACGCTCGTTTATATTGATGTTCGTAAGATTATAAAGCACTATAAACGCAAGCGCACCTGCACTCACTATAAGAACCACTATTACAAAAAGCAGTGAATTGAGCATAGAACTGAATGTTCCCGCAACGCTTGTCTTGAAGCTCACTCCCATAACTCCGTCTATCTTCATAAGCTCCTGCGCAAGCTCGTCCCTGTCGCCTTCGGTCATATCGTCGCCGTCCTCAGAGTTGAAGAAGAAGCAGTTATACGGCAGTCCTTCCTCTCCGCTAAGCTCCTTGTACAGCTTTTCCGTGATATACACATAGTGATGCGCATAGTTCTCGCATATCTCCGTTACCGTTGCCGTAACTCTTTTCGTGTCGGCAAGTGCAAGTGTTATTGTATCGCCCTTTTGCACACCGCCGAGAAGTGTCGCAAGCTTCTCATTTATTATAACTCCGTCGTCGGTCACCTTGTACTGCTCGCCCGTCCGTCTGTCCTTTACCGTTACAAACTGTGCGATGGTTTCGTTGTCCGCTCCGCCGAAAATGTATGCCTCGGTATTTTTCTTACCGTTATAAACCGTTATCTGCTTCTGATATATTCTGTTGCCCTCACAGTCATAACGCTCAAGCATCTTTTCTATCTTTGCCGTTTGTTCGTCGGTCACTGTATTGTCATAAGCGGTAATACCGGTATAATTGCTTATCTCGCCGAACTGCTTTTGCAGAATATCGTTTACGCTGTCATACACACCGAATCCCGTCAGTACAAGCGCTGTACAGCCTGCAATGCCCACTATCGTCATAAGCATTCTTCTCTTGTAACGGAATATATTACGCATCGTTACCTTATAGCTGAACGAAAGCCTGTTCCATATAAAGCCTATACGTTCAAGCAGTATCTTCTTACCGCTCTTGGGCGTTTTCGGCCGCATAAGCGCCGCAGGGCAATCGTGAAGTATGCCGCCGCACGAGAAATAGACCGTGACCGCAGTAAGCAGTACAGCCACCCCTGTGGTACACATCATAAGTATATAATCATACGGCAGAAGAATATCGGGGATAACGTACATCATTCCGTATGCGGTGATAATGATTGCCGGAAATATCTTCATTCCCACAAGCATACCCGATACAGCGCCCGCCGTTGCCGCTGTCAGTGCATAAAGCAGATATTTGAATATAATAGCGCCGTTTTTATAGCCAAGCGCCTTGAGCGTTCCTATCTGAGTACGCTCTTCCTCTACCATTCGTGTCATTGTGGTAAGACATACAAGCGCCGCCACCATTACAAAGAACAGCGGGAACACCATAGCGATATTGCCTATTCTTTCGGAGTTCTGTCCGTACTCGCTGTATCCCGGATTATCATCACGGGTAAACAGATACCACTCCGGTCTGCTCGTCTTTTCGAGCTTTTCCCTGCCGTCGTCTATCTTCTTCTGAGCATCGGCAAACTGCTTGTCCGCATCGGTTTTCGCCGTTTCAAGAGCCGTCTTGCCCTCGTTATACTCCTTCAGACCCTTTTCGTAATCGGCATAGTTCTTGTCGTATTCAGCTTTACCGCTGTCATACTTTGCCTTGCCTGAAACATACTGTGCATATCCTGCGTCATACTGTGCCTTACCTGCGTCATATTGCGTCTTTGCACTTTCGTACTGTGCCAGTCCGCTTGTATACTGAGAATAGCCGTCATCATACTGTTTCTTGCCGTCCTCATACTTTGCATATCCTATCTCATATTGCAGTTTTCCGTCATTATATTGCTTAAGCCCGTCATTATACTGCTCAAGTCCGCTTTCATACTGTTTCTTCTGCTTGTCAAGCTCCGCCTGCGAGCTGTCGAGCAGCTTAACTCCGGAATCATAAGCCTCTTTGGTGATGTTTCCGTTCTTGTATGAACTCTCAAGTGTATCACGGCTTGTATTGATCAATGTCTGCTGACTTAATATCTTTGAATTTGCATCGTCAAGCTGAGCCTTGCTCGACTTTAGCTGTGAGTCCGCATTCTCAAGCTGTATTTTAGCCGTAACAAGCTGTATATAGCTGTCGTCAAGCGTTTTCTTGCCGCTTTCAAGCTGAGCCTTTGTTTCGTCCAGCTTTTTCTTGGTATCGTCAAGCGCCGTCTTGGTTGCCGTCAGAGTAGCTCCGTTTGTATCAAGCTCTTTTTTAGCCTCGTCAAGCTGTTTTTTCGATTCATCAAGCGTTTTCTTGCCGCTTTCAAGCTGAGGCTTTGCTTCATCAAGCTGTTTTTTTGCGTCAGACAGCTTCTTTTCGTTTTTCTCTATTTCTGCGTATGCTTCACTTTTTTTCTTATCAAGCTCTTTCTGCCCGTCGTCAAGCTCTTTCTTTGCGTCGCCTGCTATTTCGTCAAAACGTTCCTCTTCTCTTACGTCCGCTATTTTCTGTATCTTCTTTTCAAGAGCGTCACGGGCGTCCTCATATTTATCGCTGTAGCAGTTGTATTGCTTTAGTTCATCCGAGTTTATCATGACCTGAGTATATACCTCTGTCTTAAAACAGCTTTCCGGTATATAACAGATCATATAGACTGAACCGCTTCCTATGGTCGTGTTTCCACGCTCGACGTCGGATATATACATAGGCGATGCGAATTTTCCCACTATAGTAAATTCCTTGACCGACAAAGTTCCGTCTATATCCGTATCTTCATCGCCGCACAGTGCCAGCTTGTCCCCGACTTTATAATGAGCAAGCAGTTTACCGCTGTCGATAACGCACTCGTTTTCTTTTTCGGGAAGTCTGCCGTCAACTATCTGCAAAGAACTGTACGGATTGTTTTCGCCGGTTTTGTCAAGAGAATATACCCTTGCGACTTTCTTTTCGCCCGAATCCGTGTTGACGTATGCGTCCGTGAAATATCCGGGATAAATATCAATATCCGGAAGCCCTTTTTTCAAAGCGTCTATATCGTTATCGTCAAATCCGTATGTAGATACCAGCCTGATATCCGACAGTGATGTCCTGTCGTAATAATGATCCGACGAAATCTTCATAGCAGGAGCGCTCTGCAGAAGCCCCGCAAAAAATCCCGTGCCGATAGCGATTATACCGAATATAGACAGAAAACGGCTTTTGGTTTTCTTCATCTCGGCAAACGCATTTTTCAGCATTGCATTTTTCATATCCGTTCCCTTTCCCCGCTTACCACTCTATTTCTTCAACGGGTGTCGGATGCTCGTTTACAACTATTTCGCTCACCTTACTGCTTTTCATGTGTATAACTCTGTCGGCCATAGGGCATATCGCCGTGTTATGCGTCACAAGTATGACAGTCATATTTTCACTGCGGCAGGTGTCCTGAAGTAATTTCAGTATCATCTTGCCGGTGTTGTAATCAAGCGCACCCGTAGGCTCGTCGCACAGCAACAGCTTGGGCTTTTTCGCAAGCGCTCTCGCTATAGCCACTCTCTGCTGTTCACCGCCCGAAAGCTGAGCCGGGAAGTTGTTTATTCTGTCGGTAAGTCCGACCTTTTCAAGTATCTCTACAGCAGGGATATAGTCCTTTACCGTCTGAGTAGACAGCTCTATATTCTCCTTTGCCGTAAGGTTCGGGATGAGATTATAGAACTGGAATATAAAGCCTATATCGTATCTTCTATAGTCGATAAGTTCTTTTCTGCTGTAACCGCTTATCTTACTTCCGTCTACATAAAAACTGCCCGATGTAGCGGTATCCATACCGCCCAGTATATTAAGCACCGTAGTCTTTCCCGAACCGCTCGGTCCTACGATTATTGCAAATTCGCCCTTTTCAATGTCAAAGCTTACCTTATCGTTTGCGTTGATTATTATATCGCCCATACGGTACTGCTTTGTGATATCGCTCAGCGTAACAAAACTCATTGTAGTTCCTTTCTGTCCATACAGCATTTTCTTCTGTTCCGAAATTTTTTTAATCATTTTTATTATAGCATTTATTATAGTGTAATTCAACATTTTTAACAGGATTTTAATTTTTTTGCCTGCCGCGCGAACAAAGAAAAATATCGAAATGTAAAAATAATTATCAATTTACTTGACAAACGTCTTAACGTGTGCTACAATATCAATCGGAAAAATCCCTTATCAAGAGCGGTTTACATTTTCTGCATTAAAATGCAGATCGGGAGTCAGGCTCCGTAAACCCAGCAACCGTTTCGCTTTAGCTTTCTTTGCGAAAAATGGTGCTAATTCCTACGGCACGGCAAGGGCTGTGACCGAAAGATGAGGAGCAGGCAGTCAGCAAGCTCCGAAAGGGGCTTTTTTTAATGCAGTTTTACGCAGGTATATGCGTATTGGATACGGTTTAAAACCGCTATATGAAAGGAAAAATCAATGGCAAAATACTTATTCACTTCCGAAAGCGTAACAGAGGGTCACCCCGACAAGATCTGCGACAGGATCTCAGACGGTGTGCTTGATGCGATATTAGCGCAGGATAAGAACGCCCGTGTAGCCTGCGAGACCTGTGCCACAACAGGTATGGTTCTGATTATGGGCGAGATTACAACAACGGCAAACGTTGACATTCCTGCAATAGCAAGAGATGTCATAAAGGAAACAGGCTACGATAACAGCGACTACGGCTTTGACTACAAGACCTGCGCTATACTCACGACCCTTGACAAGCAGAGCCCCGATATAGCTATGGGCGTTGACAACGCTCTTGAGGGCAGAGATAAGAACGAATTTGACACAGGCGCAGGCGATCAGGGTATGATGTTCGGCTATGCGTGTGATGAAACCGAGGAGCTTATGCCCCTTACGATTTCACTTGCTCACGCACTTTCAAAGAAGCTCACGGCGGTAAGAAAGTCAGGCGAGATACCCTATCTTCTCCCCGACGGAAAGACACAGGTAACGGTCGAATATAACGAGGACGGCACTCCCTCAAGAATTGACACTGTAGTCGTTTCCTCACAGCACAAGGCTGACGTTACGCAGGAACAGCTCAGAGCCGATATTATCGAAAAGGTCATAAAGACTACCGTTCCCGCTTCTCTGCTTGACGAAAATACAAAGATGCTGATAAATCCCACGGGACGCTTTGTAGTAGGCGGTCCTCAGGGTGACAGCGGTCTTACGGGCAGAAAGATAATAGTAGATACATACGGCGGTGTCGGCAGACACGGCGGCGGCGCATTCTCGGGAAAAGATCCCACAAAGGTTGACCGTTCAGCCGCTTACGCCGCAAGACACGTTGCTAAGAACATTGTAGCCGCAGGCATAGCAAAGCGTTGCGAGGTCGAGCTTGCGTATGCTATCGGCGTTGCACAGCCCGTATCTGTCTTTGTTGATACATTCGGCACAGGCATAAAGCCCGACAGCGAAATTTCAGCCGCAGTAAGCAAGGTGTTCGACCTTCGCCCCAGTGCAATAATCAGCTCACTGAATTTAAGAAATACAAAGTACAGACCTCTTGCCGCTTACGGTCACATGGGACGCACAGACCTTGACGTTGCATGGGAAAAGACGGACAAGGTTGCAGAGCTTAAATCAGCGCTTGATATAAAGTAATCAGCATATAGCACTAAAGCCGTTACGGAACACCGCAACGGCTTTAGTTATACCTATTGACAATTTCACAACAGGAGTATATAATATATAATTGCATTATATTTTAGTTATTATAAGCGCACATATACTTATTATATTTTCACAGGAGGATAAAAATATGGAACCATCAAGAAAAAGAAAAGCAAAAGAAAACAAGCCTGTTTTAGCAATTTGTTACGATTTTGATAAAACACTTTCACCTGATGATATGCAAGCACAAGGCTATATTCAATCAGTTTACAAAGAAGATGTTGCATCGTTTTGGCAAGAATCTAATAAACTTGCCGAAGATAATGAAATGGACACGAATTTAGCATATATGTTCATGATGGTTCGTGAAGCCAGAGGAAAAATTGTGCTAACAAAGGAAAGCCTGCAAAAATACGGCTCAGAAGTAAAATTATTTCCCGGTGTTGATACATGGTTTAAACGTATAAAAGATTACGGCGAAAAAAACGGAGTGATAGTTGAACATTACATCATTTCGTCCGGCTTAAAAGAAATGATTGAAGGAACAGAAGTAGCAAAAGAAGGCTCTTTTGAAAAAATATACGCCAGCTCGTTTATGTTTGATGACAGAAATGTTCCGATATGGCCTGCCCAAGTTATTAATTATACTAACAAAACGCAGTTTCTTTTTCGAATTGAAAAAGGTATATTAGATGTCAACGATTCAGGTGTAAATGACTTCTTTGCGCCTGAAGATATCAGAGTTCCTTTTAGAAATATTGTATATATAGGCGACAGCGATACCGATATACCTTGCATGAAATTAGTGAATTCTTATGGCGGTCATTCAATCGGCGTATTCAATAATGATACTTTTGACAAAACTAAAGTGCATAAAATGCTGCATGATAAACGTATCAAATATTATGCTCCTGCTGATTACACAGAAAATTCGCAACTGGATCATTTGATAAAAGCAATCATCAATAAAACTGTTGCCAATGAATTGCTGGAAGAAATCCACTATAAATGTAAAGAAGAACAAAACTCATGCGATAATGATAAGATTGATCAAGAAAACAAACGTAAAAAGCTTGATTTAATCGTTTCGTTAAATGGAAGCTGTTCTTTTTCCACTACACATACAATTATCAAAGAACTATCGGAAATCAAAGTTGATCTTTGGGAACAGGATGAAATAAACACACTGTTGCAAATTGCTTTAGAAAACAATCAAGTACGATACATTTTAAACGATCTGGATGTTAAGTTCTTTTATAAACAAGTAATAAAACAATTAAACAAGCCAAACGAAAATTCAAAATCAATAAAACAATTATTTGAATCCAACGGAGAACAGAAATGACACATATACGCCCCGCAACCGAGTCCGATGCTTCACGCATCGCAGAAATAATCGTCACAAATTACAGGGTAAATTTCTACCCGTTTTTCAGAAATGACGCCTTTTACTTCGGTGAACTGAACGTCCTTGACACTGCCAAGGAATATTCCGCAGGCTCAGCCGCACTTAAAAACACATTTGTCTATGACGACGGTGTAATAAAAGGCATTATACGCATTTCGGGCAATGAGGTCGAAAAGCTGTATGTAGAGCCGCTTTTTCAGAATCAGGGCATAGGCGCAGTGCTTCTCGGTTACGCTATCAACAATTTTGCCGTCAATGAGCTGTGGGTGCTTGAATACAACAAGCGTGGAATAGATTTTTATCGCCGCAACGGATTCAGTCTTACCGGCGAAAAAATCACAGAATACGAATTTGTGCCGCTTTTAAAGATGAAAAGAGAATGAGCCAAAAGCCGTTACGAAATACCGCAACGGCTCCAGACTGTCGATAAACCCACGCACCGCAAAAATGCAGATAAATCATTTGACACAAAATTAAAATAGGATAAGTAAAAGAATTTCGCACAGCCATAAAAAACGGCTGTGCGAAAGCATTTTTGCTTACTGCGTCAACCGCCCCTCAACGTACATTTGTACGCCTGTCGGGGCTGTTTCCTTGTCTGCGTGTGTTTCTCAACGTCTTCTTTTTTGCAAAAGTCCAACATATTTTACCGCCGGTAGCGGAGGTTGAGCCAAGATCAATCCGTCAGAACGGCGAATCTGAGGCGGCACATTGCTACAGCGGAAATTGAATCGACACATCGCCGCAAAAAAGGCGGTCACCGCACCACACCGTGACCGCCACATATTAACTTATCACTCTCTATAACTCCGCCGTTTTGCTACCGTCTGCCAATCTCGAACATTTCCAAAGGCGGAATTTGAAGCGGCTCACAGCCGCTATTCGCTGAAATCCGTAACTATGTACTTCGGCGCACCGGGAGTGGAATACACCCACCGGTCAATATGCCCCTCCGTAATGAAATACGGCGCTTCAAGCGGAACACAGCCGTCATCGCAGCAGTTTACTATTATCAGCTTGATTTTCATTTTTTCGGGTATAATTGCCTTGATATACACGCAGGCGCAATCTCCCACCTTTATTCCGCTTTTAAGCTCCGCCAGCCCTGCGAGATTCGGCGCAAGCTCTATAAAAATCCCGTAGTCCTCTATCGACCTTACAATGCCCGGAACGGTTTCACCTACCGCAAAGCGCTCGGCATTCTGTTGCCACGTTCCGAGAAGCTCCTTGTGAGTAAGGCAGATATGTCCCTCATCTCTGCCCTTGACCACCGCAAAAATATCGTAGCCTACCGAAAATCTGTCCGCAGGATGAACTATCCTCGACACTGAAATAGCGTCAATCGGTATCATTGACGCAATGCCGCAGCCTATATCCACAAAGCAGCCAAACTGTTCAAGATGCGTTACCCTCGCTCCTATAATATCACCGGGAGTAAGCTTTGATACATATTCCTTGTCCGCCTCCTCCTGCGCCGCTTTTCTTGACAGGATCGCCACAGGCTCACTGCCGGTTTCGTCTATCTTCGTTATCTTGAAGCAGACAGGCTTTCCCACTCTTGATATAAGCGCTATATCCCGTGTTGCACCGCTTTCTATGCCTATTGCACCCTCACTGCGAGGGATTATTCCCTTCATACAGCCAAGGTCGACGTGCATATTATGCTCGGCGTCGCATACGGTACACGGCGCTTCAAGTATCGCCCCCGACACCGCCGACTGCATAAGCGTTTTTGCCGATTGCAGAGCTATCGTGTTCTCTCTGTCCGCAAGCCTTCTTCCCTCAGGTAAAAATTCCGTCATTTGAAATACCGATCCTTCCTCGTTTTGTTTTCTTTTTACCAGTTTATGAAAGATACATCCGGAATATGTTAATGCGATTCTGCAATTCAATTTCTACAGATTTTCTGATTAAATTCCAATAATTATCGTTGATTTTAACAAGTTTTTCTGATACAATAGAATCTATACAGGCGCAGTGCGCCGCTAAACCTTAATCTGAACGGAGAAACCATGTTTATTCAAAGCGGAACATTAAAACGCGTGGGTCTGCTCGCCGCAGTAGTTGCTGTCGGCACAGCCGCCGCAATAACCTATAATACATTTCTGTCATCAGACAGCGGGCTTCCTGAGGTGCTCACCCCCCTTCAGCCCATAGCAAAGGACGATGACGGCGAGGTAAAGCAGAAAACGGATATTGCCTTTTCCCCCGAAGAAAGCTTTTTCAGCGAGGATATAACCGTTGAGCTTACGGCAAAGGACAAGAATGCCAGGATCTATTACACAACGGACGGCAGTACACCCACCGAAAAATCATCGGCATACTCTTCACCGATAAAGGTGCGGAGCGGTAAAGACGTCACAGCCAAAACCATAAAAGCTATTGCGGTAAGCGAGGACGGCACTTCCGAAGTGTTCACCAAAAGCTATGTTACAGGCGATGATGTGGCTGAACGTTTTGAGGACGGAACTTATGTATTCGTGCTGTCTACAGACGATGTGAATCTGTACGATTACGAAAAAGGCATCGCTGTAGCGGGAAAGATCCGTGACGACTGGATAGCAAACGAGTATGACGGAAAAAGCGAAATCACGCCAAACGACCCTGCAAACTGGAATCAGGAAGGTATGGATGGGGAAAGACCTATGTATGTCGAGGCTTTTTCAAGCAGCGGAGAGCTTCTTGTTTCACAGCAGGCAGGCGCAAGAGTTGCAGGTGCATATTCTGCCGCAGTTGACCAGAAATCGTGGAAGCTTATAGCAAGAACTATGTATACCCCGGACAAGGGTAAATTCGGCTACCCGTTCTTCAGCGACGCTACCGATGAAAGCGGTGCGATTCTCACAAAGATTGACCGCATAGTATTGCGTAACGGCGCAAACGACCGTGAATTTGCAGGTGTGCGTGACGAGCTTTCGATGTCGCTTGCGAAGCAGTCAGGCTACCTTGACGCACAATCGACCGCCCCAGCGGCAGTATTCCTCAACGGAAAGTATTACGGTTTTGCATGGCTCCATCAGAATTTCAGCCGTGCATATCTCGAAGAACGCTACGGCGGCACAAAGGATAACTACCAGGTGGTAGGAAAAGCCGAGGGCGAGATAGTCGATGAAAACGCAGAAGGTGCGGCAGACGATTATAACAAGGTCCTTGAGCTTGCAAAGAGCGGACTTACCGACGACAAGAAATTCGACCAGTTCTGCTCTATGGTGGACATAGACAACTATATGCACTACCTTGCAATGCAGTTATTTGTCGACAACCGTGACTGGCCCGGAAACAACTATAAAGTGTGGCGCTATGTTGCGTCCGAGGGTGAAGAGGTAACAAGCAAGTATCAGGACGGCAAGTGGAGATATTTCTTCTACGATGCAGAATTTGCCTGGGGACTTTATTCGGACGGATACGCAAACAAGACGTTGACCAAGATTTTAAACGGCACTCACCCCGCAGGCGGCTCAGTGCTTATAACCGCACTTATGGAGCGTGCGGATATGCGTGAAAAGCTGGCGAGCAACCTCTGCGACCTTATAGGCGGTGCATTCAGCACCGAAAATATTCTTGCAACGCTTGAGCAGAAGCTTGCAGACAGCGACAAGGAGCAGCTGTACGCTCTGAACAAGGGTATCACGTCAACGTGGGCAAACGAGGGTACGTTTGAAAACAGCAGAAATGAAATAAGAGAGTTTGCCGACAAGCGTGCAAATATCATTCTCAGCGATATCTGCCGTAATTTCGGAATAGACAAGGACGATACATACAAGGTAAAGCTGAACGGTGCAAAGGGTCTTAAGGTCACTATGAACATTCAGACCGTCAAGGACGCAAATACGGCAACAGCCGAATATTTCACGCCCTACAAGGTAAAGCTGACAGCCGAGGATATGTCCGGCTACACCTTCACAAGCTGGGAGATAAACGGCAAGACCTATACCGACCGTGAGATAACTATCGACAGCTCAATGGCTAAAAAGGGCAAGATTACTATAAACGCACGCAGTGAAAAAACATCGTCTACAGGCGATCTGCTGTATATAAGCGAGGTCTACACAGGCGGAGACGCCGACTGGATAGAGCTTTACAACCCCAACGACAACGACGTATCTACAAGAGGCCTTTATCTTACGGATAAGGATGATATGCTTAACCGCTACAAGATACCCACTGTCAACGTAAAGCCTCATTCAACGCTCACGATAGTATGCAAGAACAACAAGTCTGAAAATACGCTGATGAAAATGCAGACGAATTTCAGCCTTAAAACAGGCGAAACGCTGATACTCAGCAACGAAAGCGGAGAAATTCTCGGCAGGGTCGCAATAATCGATTGTGACGAGAACGAATCTCTTGTAAGACAGCGTGACGGAAGCTACGCAAAGGGTACGCCGACCTTTGAAAATAACAGCCAATAAACAAGGCAGCCGTGCATTACAGAACTTCGGCAATGCACGGCTTTTTCACACGAAAATATCAGATATTTTGTCAAGACTCAATAGCCGCAGATAAGCTTTTTCCTTACCTGCGGCTATTCTCAATATTATCAACTATATACCCATACTCCGGGTACGATTTTCTTATCCTCTGCCTGCAACGTTCACAGAACTTGTCAAGCTGTGCCTTGTCGTCACGCATTTTCTGCTTTGCGCCCCAAAGGTGAGTAAACTTATTCTGCGGCAAAAAAAGCCTGTCCTTGTCAAGAAGCGTTGTATATTCAATACCGCATCTTTTCGCAAGCATAGGGAGCAATCTCTGTTCTGCGAAAACCATATATGTAAGATAATCTCCGCCGTACACCGCCGACTTCATAAACGCTATGGAGCGTGATGTGTAATACTGCTTGAAATCCTCATCGGGAATATACAAAAACGCCGTATTGAGCGGTAACGTTGTATAATCAAGTCCCTCGTCAAGCACCTTGCCTTTCAGCCTGAACGATGAAACATCGGGGTAGACGGACGGTATAAGATCCTCTTCATGCGCCGCTATTATCTTATCCTCGAACGGCGGATCCTCCCATACTATGAAATCCGTATCTATCATAGCGCATGGAGCAGGAAACTGTTGTAAAGCGATCAGCTTTCCCCCTGCCCAGAACATAACAGGGTCTATCCCGTCAAGATCATCGGGTATAACAACCTTTATATCATTCCATATATTGTTTATCCCCAGAGCGGAAAAAAGCTCTGCTCCTGCGCTGTCGGTAAGCATAGTTATACTGTTACCGTTCTTGCGCCATTGCAAAGCCGAAATCACTGTGCAGTATATGTCAGGAAGGCTCATAGTGAGCTTCTTACCCGGATTCTTGACGAAAAAAGCCGCCGATGAAAATGAATGGAATCCGTTCATATAAGATGTATCCCGTATCCGTAGCGGTTAAGCGGTTCGGACGAGAAGAAGAGCATAAGCGCTTTCGGTGTGAAGCTTCCGCCCTCGCACAGCTCATCATAGGAAAAACTGCCCGAAAGAAAACTTGTTATATCAAAACTGCCGATATTGAACGAGCCAAAACTCGTTTTACCCGAGCCGTACTCATATTCGTATTCATATTGATGCTTATAAGAACCGAACGAACCTGCAAAAGAAGATGACGTAAAAGAACCGACAAACGAACCGCTTCCCGTCATAACCGGAAATCTGAACGAACCGTCTGCCGATAAAACAACTGTTCCTGCTTCACGCTTTAAAAACGGAGGTGTCACCGTTTTGAAATGATAACCGCCGTACTCACCGCTGTTATTTTCGCATTCGGCTTCTTCATTTGTTCCTGTGAATATATCCTCAAGTGCCTTGTCCACGTCGCCGTTTCTGTCGATGTTATCAATTCTTGCCGCTTCGTTATCATAGCCTCCGAGCCTTAGCCAGTCGGCAAGTCTGCCGCCGAGATAATAGCCTTTAACATCGGTTATATTGAAATTGTCCCTGATACCGTCAAGGTCGGATACCTTTACTCCGCCTATCCAGAGGCAACAGTTCTGCATAACATCAATCCTTTCGTAAGCGTACCTTTTTCAGCGGCGTACACTTTTTCTCACCATATCAAGCAGTATCGGAGCAAAGTTCAGAGAAGGTTCAGCCAGTACCGCCTCATACAGCGAATTTATAACAACCCTCGCCTGTGCTTTATTTGCGACAAGACGGTGCGTGATAAGATCGTTTTCCTTTACGGCAAGC
>ENA-OPYH01000923-OPYH01000923.1-human-gut-metagenome-genome-assembly--contig:-NODE-923-length-17942-cov-2.886510_pt1 | contig 17942 bp, 14 predicted proteins | sample MGYA00241254_ERZ501488 | MGnify/ENA primary metagenome ERZ501488 (study PRJEB25962, sample SAMEA2042660) | human gut metagenome | biome: human gut; feature: human-associated habitat; material: faeces...
CAAAAAGGGAATTTGGATAACCGAGAACGAATCAAAGCTAAACGGGAAGCCGATATGCGACCCGGCATTCGTCACTCCGGCCGTACCCACCGGACATTTATGGGCACAAACTTTCGCCGTACAACAAGGCGGCACGTTCTGGGAAACCGTACGCGTGAACCTTTGGGAGGGACAACTGGCCAGTCTGGCTTGGGCCTGGGACAACGGACGCGTGTTCCAGACGGCGGCCCTATTCCTCTTCGGACTGCTCATCGGCCGACGGGGCTTGTTCCTGAAAGAAAACCTGAAAGTGTGGAACAAGATACTTTGCGGAGCCTTAGTTGCATTTTTCCCGCTGTACGGGCTTGGCAACATGCTGCCCGACTTCATCAGCAATCCGTCCGTATTGACCCCGCTGAACCTTGTGGTAAGCTCTTTGTATAAATTCGCTTTCATGTTGGTACTGGTTTCGGGCGGGCTCATGGCCTTTTACCGCACCCGGATGCAAGCGTTCATGAGCAAAATCATCCCATACGGCAAGATGAGCCTGACGAACTACATCACCCAAAGCATTGCCGGAGCCATGCTTTATTACAACTGGGGCTTTTCCTTGCACGACGATTTGGGCATTACGGCCAGCCTGTTGGCCGGAATGGCGTTCTTCGTCCTGCAATTTTCTTTCTGCAAATGGTGGATGAAACACCACGACCACGGCCCGTTGGAATATGTGTGGAAACGGGCCACATGGCTGAAATGACCCGTATGGTTACGAATGTTCCTTAACCTTATCATATAATGAGAACTTTATTCCTTCTTATCTTCTTGGGAGTGGCCGGAAACATTTCCGTCCCCTCCCATGCCAAGTCCAAACCACGTGGGGGACAAAACTATTACGTAGACGCGCAAAACGGTGATGACCGCGCCGACGGAAAGAGCGAAAAGACGGCTTGGAAAAGCCTGTCGCGGACGAAAGAAATACAACTGAATGCCGGCGATTCCTTATTATTGCGCAGGAACTCATCATTCAACGGGCTGTTGGAAGTGTCGGCCGAGGGGATGGCAGGACGTCCGGTCGTAATCGGTGCTTACGGCACAGGCAGGAAACCTTGCATCCAAGCCCCGGACTCGTCGCTGTACACGGTCTTGGTGCGCAATTCAGACTATCTCACTTTAGAGAATCTGGAGGTCGTGAACACCGGAAAGCAAAGGATGGCGAACCGCACGGGCGTGAAAGTGCTCTGCGAAGATTATGGCGTGTCGCACGACATCGTGCTCCGGGCACTCCATATCCACGACGTGAACGGCAGCCTGATCAAACAGAAAGGGGGAGGTTCGGGCATACTCATCGTCAACCGGGGTAAAGACACGCCCTCCACGTTCGACGGATTACGGGTGGAAGACTGCATCATCCGGAGGTGCGAGCGGAACGGCATCATCTGGTCCGGTTACAGCGACCGCGAACATTGGCATCCCAACACACGTACCGTCATACGCAAAAACCTGATAGAGGAAGTCCCGGGCGACGGCATCGTCCCCATCGGATGCGACGGAGCCTTGATAGAATACAACCTGATGCCCGGGCACATTGCCCCACAGCGAGGCCGCCGCAGGCTTTTGGCCTTGGAGTTGCGACAACACCGTGATGCAGTTCAACGAAGTGAGCGACCATAAGGCCCCATGGGACGCACAAGGATTCGACTCGGATTACAACTGCCGCAACACGACCATACAATACAACTATAGCCACGACAACGACGGCGGACTGGTCCTGATTTGCAATTCAGGCACGTACCACGGTGCAGGCAACCAAGGCAGCGCGGTGCAATATAATGTGAGCATCAATGACGCTATCCGCCCGCGTGCGACCCGTAGCGGAATATTCTCGGCCAACATCCACATTGCCGGTCCTTGCAAAAACACATTGGTACAACGGAACCTCTTGCATGTCAACCCCAAAACGGAGCCGTTCATCGACCGCAGTATCATCACGTCCGATTCATGGGACGGCTATGCGGACTCTACCGTGTTCCGGGAAAATGTATTCTTCGTCCCGCAGGAATCAGAAATCCGCCTGAACCGCTCCACCCGTAACACGTTCGACGGGAACTATTACTTAGGCAACATAAAAGGCCGTCCCGAAGACCCGAACGGCAGAAACGCATCGGACTATTACAACCAGTGCATCAGCAAAGACCCGTCCGGCTTCAACAGTTTGTCTTTTCTCTTCGACACGGTAATTATCGGTGACGGCTCTGCCGTACTGAAAGCGGTGAACCGGGACACCATCCACCGCTTTTTTGAAATGATGAAAGAAGAATGAGCCTTTCAAAAGAATAACGGGAGCCAGTCTTGCCGACCTCGCTCCCGTTACACTTTTTTTATAATATGGCTTTGCCCGTTCCTTAAATGGACAAAATCCCCAATACATTTATCAACTCTTTCTTCACCGGCTTGTCGCTCTTGATGGCATTGCAGAACGGTACGTACACCACTTCATCATTCTTGATGCCGATCATCACGTTACGCTGCCCTTCGCGCAAAGCCGTAATGGCGCCTCCCCCCAAACGGGAAGCCAAAATACGGTCGTAAGCACTCGGAGAGCCGCCACGCTGCAAATGCCCGAGAATAGACACGCGCACGTCGAATTCGGGATATTCTTTCTTCACCCGGTCGGCATAATACATGGCACCGCACTTGGGGCTTTCGGACACGATAACCATACTGGAACTCTTGCTCTTGCGAATACCCCGGCTGATGAACTGTTCCAACTGGTCGGCATTGGAAGAGTCTTCGGGAATGATGGCAGCTTCCGCCCCGCTAGCTATCGCACTGTTCTGCGCCAGGAAACCGGCATCGCGCCCCATCACTTCGATGAAGAATATACGTTCGTGCGAAGTCGCGGTATCACGAATCTTGTCTACACACTGCACAATGGTATTCAACGTCGTGTCGTAACCGATAGTGGAATCCGTCCCGCTCAGGTCATTGTCGATGGTGCCGGGCAGACCGATACAGGGCACATCGAATTCCTCAGCAAAAATGCGTGCACCTTCAAGCGAACCGTTACCCCCTATGATAATCAAGGCATCAATACCCTGTTCCACCATGTTGTCATAAGCCTTTTTACGCCCCTCCGGCGTAAGGAATTCCTTGCTGCGAGCCGTTTTCAGAATCGTTCCTCCCCTCTGGATGATATTGCTCACATTCTCTGTCGTAAATTCCTGAATTTCGTTGTTAATCAATCCTTCATAACCACGATATATACCTTTTACCTTCAAACCCGCTGCTATCCCGGCACGCGTAACAGCGCGGATAGCGGCATTCATTCCGGGAGCATCTCCTCCGGAAGTCAAAATACCTATACAATTAATCTTTCCCATGTTAGATGATTATAAATGACGCTGCAAAGATACAAACAAAAACAAGAAATACATTCATTTTCTTGCCTTTTTAATTGCATATTTATACCTTTTATTGTAACTTTGCGCCCGATTATATACAACATAATGTCTAACATTATTAATTTTATTATTTTCAATTAATTAAATGGCAGAATTAAAGAACGTAGCACCGTTGGCAGACTTCGACTGGAATGCTTATGAAAGCGGTGACACTCTGGTGAACGAGAGCCGCGAAGCTCAGGAAAAGGCCTACGAAGGCTCTTTAAACAAAGTAAATGACCATGAAGTGGTTGACGGTACGGTTATCGCGATGAACAAGCGTGAAGTGGTGGTGAACATCGGCTTCAAGTCAGACGGCATCATCCCGATGAGCGAATTCCGCTACAATCCCGATTTGAAAGTCGGAGACAAAGTCGAGGTTTACATCGAGAACCAAGAGGACAAGAAAGGACAGCTCATCCTTTCTCACAAGAAGGCACGCGCTACCCGTTCTTGGGATCGTGTGAACGAAGCCCTCGAAAATGAAGAGATCATCAAGGGTTACATCAAATGCCGTACGAAAGGTGGCATGATTGTGGACGTATTCGGCATTGAAGCATTCTTGCCGGGTTCACAAATCGACGTGAAACCCATTCGCGACTACGATGTATTCGTAGGTAAGACTATGGAATTCAAGGTCGTTAAAATCAACCAGGAATTCAAGAATGTCGTTGTTTCGCACAAGGCTCTTATCGAAGCCGAATTGGAACAACAGAAAAAAGAAATCATCAGCAAGCTTGAAAAAGGACAGGTACTTGAGGGTACCGTTAAGAATATCACCTCTTACGGCGTCTTCATCGACTTGGGCGGCGTAGACGGTCTGATCCACATCACCGACCTCTCTTGGGGACGCGTGAGCGATCCGAAAGAAGTGGTACAGCTTGACCAGAAGATCAATGTGGTTATCCTTGACTTCGACGACGAGAAGAAGCGTATCGCATTGGGTCTGAAACAGCTGACTCCGCATCCTTGGGACGCTTTGGATCCGAACTTGAAAGTAGGTGACAAAGTAAAAGGCAAAGTTGTCGTGATGGCCGATTACGGTGCATTCATCGAAATCGCTCCGGGCGTAGAAGGTTTGATCCACGTATCAGAAATGTCTTGGAGCCAACACTTGCGTTCTGCACAGGACTTCATGAAAGTGGGTGACGAAGTAGAAGCTGTCATTCTGACTTTGGATCGTGAAGAACGTAAGATGTCTTTGGGCATCAAACAGCTGAAAGCCGACCCTTGGGAAAACATTGAAGAGAAATACCCCGTAGGTTCCAAACATACGGCCAAAGTACGCAACTTTACGAACTTCGGCGTATTTGTCGAGATAGAAGAAGGCGTAGACGGTTTGATTCATATCTCCGACCTTTCTTGGACAAAGAAAATCAAGCATCCGTCTGAATTTACGCAGATTGGCGCAGAAATCGAGGTTCAGGTATTGGAAATCGACAAAGAAAACCGCCGTTTGAGTTTGGGTCACAAGCAACTTGAAGAGAATCCTTGGGATGTGTTTGAAACCGTATTCACGGTGAACTCTATTCACGAAGGTACTATCGTCGAGATGTTGGACAAAGGCGCTGTAATCCAATTGGAATATGGTGTAGAAGGCTTTGCTACTCCGAAACATTTGGTGAAGGAAGACGGCAGCCAGGCTCAACTGAACGAAAAATTGCAGTTCAAGGTAATTGAGTTTAACAAGGAAAGCAAACGTATCATCTTGTCTCACAGCCGTATCTACGAAGATGCACAGCGCGCTGAAGCTAAAGAAGCCAAAAAAACAACTAACAGCGCCAAGAAAGGTACGAAAAAAGAAGAAACTCCGGTGATTCAAAACCAAGCAGCTGCTACCACCTTGGGTGACATCGACGCATTGGCTGCATTGAAAGCCCAAATGGAAAAAGGCGAATAAGCCACATTCCTAAATAGGAAAAAATACGAAAGAAAGGGTGATGATTATTTCTCATCGCCCTTTTTTATGTATTTTTGTACAATGAAACTCATATCCGGAAGGCATGGAAAAGTTTGAATTGACAATTTTGGGATGCGGGTCTGCACTACCTACCACACGGCACTTCGCCACGTCACAGGTCATCAACATCCGCGAAAAATTATACATGATTGATTGCGGAGAAGGAGCACAACTGCAGTTGAGGCGTTCGCGGCTTAAATTCTCGCGGCTGAACCATATATTCATCTCCCACCTGCACGGCGACCACTGTTTCGGTTTAATAGGCCTCATCTCTACTTTTGGCTTATTAGGGCGTACAGCGCCTCTATACGTACATGCCCCGGCGGCATTCGGCCCCATATTGCAAAGTCTGCTGAGCTTTTTTTGTAAAGGGTTAGATTTCCGTGTTGAGTTCTACCCCGTAGATACCTCGCGCCATACTTTGATTCATGAAGACCGCTCCGTCTACGTTTACTCCATCCCCCTGCGCCACCGTATCGAATGCTGCGGTTTTCTGTTTCAGGAGAAAGCCACTCTGCCACACATCCGGCGAGACATGATCGATTTCTACCGTATCCCGATCTGTGAAATCAATAACATCAAAAACGGAATGGACTGGACTACGGAAGACGGCACACTCGTCCCCAACCACCGGCTTACCGAACCATCGGACCCTCCACGCTCTTTCGCCTATTGCTCGGATACGTGCTATCTACCGGAACTTGCCCAATATATCCAAAAAGCAGATTTATTATTTCATGAAGCCACGTTCTCGCACGATGACCTGGCAAGGGCAAAAGAAACATTCCATACCACGGCCCTACAGGCAGCCACACTCGCACGGGACAGCCAAGTCAAAAAGCTCTGTATCGGTCATTTTTCGGCACGGTACGAAGACGAAAGCCAACTCCTGAAAGAAGCCCAAAGCATATTTGAACCGACAATCCTTGCAAGGGAAAATCTTCTCATAAAAATTTAACGAAGGGAAAAAGCGTTTTTCACACAATAAAATTTGTTTCTTCCGTTAGGAATACCTATATTTGTACCATTAGAATAAATGAAGAATAAGACTATGATGAAAAAGACGCTTCTTTTAATATTGACGACCTTCCTCCTGAATACCGCAGGAGTTTGTTGGGCGCAAGAAGAGAAGAACGAGCCGGAGACAGAACTTTCGGCCACATCCATAGTCGTGAAAGGCTCTACTTTATCAGTCTATAACGCCAACGGAAGCATATTGGAGATTTTCTCCCTGACAGGTACTAAGGTGGCAACAATAAGAATTGACAGCAACGAAAAAACAGTAGACTTATCTCTGAAGAAAGGCTGTTATATATTAAAGGTTAATAAAGTAGTGCGCAAGATTTCCATCCGCTAATTCATGTAATGGGATTTTCTCGTTTTTTCAATCTCTTCCTCTTCGGTCTGATTATCATTTCATGCCATGAAGAGAAAAGAAATGCAAACATCAACATCCAGTTGGACGATTTTGCAGATTGGAACATACGGGAATATAGTTTGTCCAGTCGGAAAATACGACATGAAATCGACAGCCTGCGGCTACTTCCTCTCAAAATGTATGCAGACGAGCATACCCGTAAATACTATGCCTCCAGTGCTCCTTTCCTTTGGATTACCCGCTCGGGCATAGATGAAAAAGCGGATACGTTACTGACTTACCTCCAAAAGGCTTCTTTGGCCGGTCTACGGGAAAGTAATTTTTATATATCCGAGCTTCAAACGAACCTGCGACGAATCCGTCAACTGGATTTCGACACCGAAAACAACATCAATTCCGTTTTCGGACGTACCGAGTTCCTGCTTACGAAAGCTTATCTCAGATACGTATGCGGACAACGCTTCGGATACGTCCAACCGAACTATATTTTCAACCGGTTAGAACAAACGGACACAACGAAAAAAGCTCCTTTTCGCCGATTGTATGACACCGAGACGGAAAGCGCGGATCAAGAATTCATCCATAAAGCCCTCTCTATACTGAAAGACGGGAACTTTACCGATTTTTTCCGGGACATACAACCCGATAACCCATTATACTACCAACTGACAAACCTTTGCCTGCAAACGCAAAATCCGGAAACACGCCGTAAAGCCATCGTCAATATCGAACGGAGCCGTTGGCGAACCCCTCGCGCCGCGCACGACAAGTACGTATGGGTCAACCTGGCTGCCGCGAAGCTTTATGCCGTAGACGAAAAGAAGCCGGAATATCTGGACATGAAAATATGCATCGGCAGCCCCAAAAGTAAAACCCCCATGTTGCAAAGCCGTATCGAAAGGGTAGACATGAATCCATATTGGAACATCCCATACAGCATCGTAAAAAAGGAGATAGCCCCTCGACATGCAGGAAACGAGGCTTATTTCTCACGCAACCGTTATCGTATTTTCAGTAAAGAAACCGGAGAAGAACTACCTCCTGCAGCAGTCACGGCCGACATGCTTACCAGTGGCCGTTACAGGGTACGCCAAGATAACGGAGAAGGTAATTCCTTGGGAAGACTTATATTCAGGTTTCCCAACAATTTCTCCATCTACCTGCACGACACCAACAACAAACAGGCTTTCAAGCGCACAAACAGAGCCATCAGCCACGGATGTATCCGAATAGAAAAACCGCTCGAACTGGCTGTCTTTTTATTAGATACACCAGAAGAAAAAACAGTAAACAGACTTCGGGAAGCTATCGGACTACCTCCGTTGAATTCATCTATTCCCATAGAAAAAAAAGAAGGCGAACCGTTGAAAGTAGGCATACAACGTTTCGATCCTTCCATACCTGTCGTCATAGACTATTACACCCTCTATCCGAAACCCGACGGCGGATGGGAAGAAAGTCCCGACCCATACGGTTATGATGAAATTTTACTCAAAAAGTTAGAAGCTTTTTAAACCATCTTCCCTTCCGGGTGTCCTATCTAAACAACGACTTGTACGAGCATGAATTCTACGGAGGAAACTTCACTCATCCACCGGCTGAACCAACCGGAACATCAACGCCAAGCATTTGAACAATTGGTGAACCTTTACAGCCCGCAGCTGTATCGTCAAATCCGCCGTATGGTATACAGTCATGACGACACCAATGACATTTTGCAAAATACATTTATCAAAGCATGGGTCAATTTAGACACTTTCCGCGGCGATGCCCGTCTGAGTACATGGCTTTACCGTATTGCCACCAATGAAACCCTGAACTTCCTACAACGGAAAAAAGACACGACCGGACTGGACGATGCCCCGTCGGCCATCGTCAGCCAACTGACGGCCGACGAATATTTCGATGGAAACGAAACGGAGCTTCAGTTGCAAAAAGCCATCGCCAGTTTGCCGAACAAGCAACGTGCCGTATTCCATTTAAAGTATTATGAAGAAATGAAATACGAAGAAATGAGCAGCATATTAAACACCAGCGTAGGCGCCTTAAAAGCCTCCTACCATCATGCCGTGAAAAAAATATGCGATTTTTTTAAATCACAAGATTAAACCTTTTGAATCCGGAAATATCAAATATACAAAGAAAGGAATGCCAGTTATGAAAGAAGAAGATTTCATCCGAAAAAAATACGGTTCCGGCAACCCGTTCAAGGTTCCGGAGGGGTATTTCGAGCAGTTTACGTCCGAGTTGATGAGTAAATTGCCGGAGAAGGAAATGAAGCCTGTTCTCTCTATGCCCTCCCGCCAACGAACACGCATGCGCACGGTATGGTACGCTGTGGCCGCCGCTCTGTGCGGTGCCATGTTTCTCGGAACATATTATCTCCAATCCGTAATTCACCCCCACGGTGAAAGCCCTGTGGCACAATATGGAGAGACCATAGAAACCGAAGACATTTATATGGACGACGTACTCGATTACGCCATGGTCAGCAACCACGAAATCGCCCTATACTTGACAGATGTGTATTAATTCATAGACATAAAACCAAATGAAAAAAAAAATACTGCCCCTGTTCGTCCTGTTTTGGGTACTCGGTCACATACAGTTCATGGCCCAACTGCCCAAAGGACAGTTCTCTCCTCAAGATTTTGTGAAGCATTTGGAGAGTTTCATCGTACGTGAAGCCTGCCTGACTCCGGCCGAAGCCACGGCCTTTTTCCCGATTTTCCATGAACTGCATGACAAACAACGAGGTATCAACTGGCAAATCAGGGAACTTAAAAAAAGAAGTCTGCCGGCTCACTCGACGGACAAAGATTATTATAATCTCATCAAAGAGATCAACAAATTAAAGATTGAGTCGGCCGAATTGGAAGATGTTTACTACAAAAAAATGTGTAAAGCGGTTCCCGCCCGGAAAGTGCATGAAGCCATGCAGGCCGAAGACCGCTTCCACCGTCGTATGCTACGCAAGTTCAGCAACCGGCCGGACAGGTCCAAGCAAAAGTAAGCACAGCTCGCCATGCTGTGCTTTTTTGTTTCAAGTTCATTTCTAAAGAATACATAAAAAAGCCCCCTCCCTCTCCCGACAACAGATTAATCTTCGTAACTTTGAAGAAGATTATGATATAAACCCTAACATGTTTTCATCCATGCTGACCACCCTCTGCATCTTGATTCTTTCCGCCATATTTTTTGTCAGCGGAAAAATACGTTCCGACATCGTGGCATTGTGCGCCTTGGTAGCCCTGCTGATATTCCATATTCTCACTCCGGAAGAAGCCTTGTCGGGGTTCTCCAACTCCGTAGTCATTATGATGGTCGGCCTGTTTGTCGTCGGAGGGGCCATCTTCCAGACCGGACTGGCCAAAATGCTCAGTTCGCGCATTCTCAAACTGGCCGGAAACAGCGAACTACGCCTGTTTATCCTCATCATGGCCGTCACCTCGGCCATCGGCGCTTTCGTCAGCAACACCGGCACCGTGGCCCTGATGCTCCCGATCGTCGTCAGTTTGGCAGCATCCAATCCCCACATGAACGCCAGCCGGCTACTCATGCCGCTGGCCTTTGCCAGCAGTATGGGCGGCATGATGACCCTAATCGGTACGCCTCCCAACCTCGTCATACAAAACACGTTGACAGACGCCGGCTATCCCAGCCTTTCTTTCTTTTCATTTCTTCCCGTAGGACTTATCTGCGTAGTCGTAGGCACCATTGTCCTGCTGCCGCTCAGCAAAATCTTCTTATCCAAGCGAGGCGCAGAAAGCCGCACAGGCAAGCATTCCGGAAAGTCGCTCAAAGAGTTAGTGCATGAATACGGACTCTCCGACAACCTTTTCCGGTTGAGAATCCCTGCAAAGTCCGTGCTGAAAGGCAAAACCATCGTAGACTTGGACATACGCCGCAGGTACGGGCTGAACATTCTGGAAGTACGGAGAGGAGAGGCATCGCAACACCGTTTCCTGAAGACCATCACGCAAAAATTGGCTGAACCGAACACCATCCTGCAAGCAGAAGATATTCTATATGTCAAAGGAGATTTCGAACAAGTAAACGCTTGGGCCGCAGCACACCGACTGGAAATTCTCGACGGCCGGGCCTCGGAAGACATACGCAGAGACCGTTCGCTGGATTTCTATGACATAGGCATTGCTGAGATCGTCTTAATGCCGGCCTCAAGAATCGTCAACCACACGATTAAAGAAATAGGCTTCAGAGACAAATTCAATGTTAACGTATTGGGTATCCGCCGTAAGAAAGAATACCTGTTGCAGGATTTGGGCGACCTTCGCATTCACTCCGGTGACGTACTACTCATACAAGGAACGTGGAGCGATATCTCGCGGCTGAGCAAAGAAGATGAAGACTGGGTCGTATTGGGAGAGCCGCTCGACGAAGCGGCCAAGGTGACCCTGGACTACAAAGCCCCGCTGGCAGCGGCCATCATGATACTGATGGTCGCCATGATGGTATTCGACTTCATCCCCGTAGCCCCCGTCACGGCGGTCATGATAGCCGGCATACTGATGGTACTGACCGGATGTTTCCGCAATGTGGAAGCCGCCTATAAAACCATCAATTGGGAAAGCATCGTGCTGATTGCCGCCATGCTTCCCATGTCGTTAGCCCTGGAAAAAACGGGAGGAGCCGAGTTCATATCCAACAGCCTTGTCAACGGCTTGGGCAGTTACGGCCCGTTGGCACTCATGGCCGGAATCTATTTCACGACCTCCCTGATGACCATGTTCATCAGCAATACGGCGACGGCCGTATTGCTGGCTCCCATAGCCTTGCAAAGTGCGCTACAGATTGGTGTAAGCCCAGTCCCCTTCCTGTTTGCCGTCACCCTCGGTGCCAGCATGTGCTTCGCGTCCCCGTTTTCTACGCCTCCCAACGCGTTGGTCATGCCGGCCGGCCAATACACTTTCATGGATTACGTCAAAGTCGGTTTGCCGTTGCAAATCATTATGGGTATCGTCATGATATTCGTACTGCCCTTGCTTTTCCCCTTCTGACTTCACCTTCGGAGTAGCAGATAATCTTAAGCTAAAGATAGGGTTCGGACACACTCCGAACCGTCTTCAGATATTGGATTTTCATTCTGCGCCAAACAATTTTTCAATCTCCTGCGATTGATTTTTTGTTTAGCGCAGAACGATTTCACGTTGTAAGGCAGATGATTTTTACCTCTCAATAAAGCACAAAAAGTTACCTTAAACAAAAAACATGCAACACAGCCGAAAACAAGATAATCCCATACCGCTTACCTTTGCAACGTACCGAAAGGACAGGAAAAACAATATAAACAAAAAACACCATTTAAATGCCATGTATACACCCATAATAAAAATCAGCCAAAGAGGCGTGCTCTTACTAACACTGACTTGTTTTGCCTCTTACCCTCGCCTAAACGCTCATATAAATAGTGATTCGACCAAACAAAAACATGAAACAGCCAAATTATATGAAGAGATACGGCCTTGTACAAAAAAACATCAGGAAGACACTGCCAAATTGAACGAACAAGCACAAAACGGCTATTGGGGCGATATGGGTGACGGTACTTATCGTAATCCCATCATTGCCGCCGATTTCAGTGACCCTGACCCAATACGGGTCGGTGACGACTTTTACATGGTAACCTCCACATTTGAAACCTCTCCCGGAGTCACGGTACTTCATTCCAAAGACCTTGTGAACTGGGAAATCATAGGAGCGGTTTTTGACGACTTGTCTAAAGTGTCTCCGGCTTTCTCTTTCCGGAAAATGCGACGTTACAACGGAGGAGTATATGCTCCGTGCATCCGTTATCACAAAGGAAAGTTTTATGTGTATGTTAATCTATATACCGATGGCATGTTCGTTGCAACCACCCGTAACCCTGCCGGGAAATGGGACGTACAGCCTCTGAAAGACAAGTTCGGCCAACCTTTACAAGTAGAAGGATGGACCGATCCCTGCCCGATATGGGACGAAAACGGGAACGCCTATTTGGCCAGCAGTACCCCAGGTAAAAACTGGTTTGGCTACCTGTTTCAGATGAGTCCGGACGGCACACAATTATTAGATGCCGAAACCGAACACATGAAACAGCGAGGTATCGTGTACGAATACCCCAAAGGAGGTACATTGTACAGCCGGAATTATTCCACGGAAGGAAACAAACTATATCGGAGAAATGGGTATTACTACCTCCTTCACATTGAATTCTTAGACGGAGGAAATGGAGCGGGAACTTACGTCTATCGTTCCCGGAACTTATACGGGACAAAAGCCGACGGTAGCCCCGGAACACCGGGAGACATCGGTACATACGAAATAAAACGTATTGACCCGCACGGGAATCCTTATCGGCAGGTACTTCCGGGACAAGGCGGCTTGGTGGATACTCCGGACGGGCGGTGGTACTGGATTGCACAATTCAATCGATACGGCTCGGACGGACGCACTCCCTGCCTCGTACCTGTGACCTGGATAGATGATTGGCCTGTCATCGGTGATTCCGTATCCTCTCCCAATGAATACGGAAAAATGTGTTGGAGAGCTGCCAAACCCGTCCAATCTTCTCATACCACGCTACCTCACGGCAGCGACGACTTCTCCTTCTCCACACTTAAAAAGCTATGGGCTTGGAACCACCAACCGGACAGTTCGCATTGGTCGTTGAGTGTACGCCCTGGATTTCTCCGTCTTTATGCGGATGCTACGGCAGATTCAACAGATTCGTTCTTCAAAGCAGCCAATACCCTTCACCAACGCTACATGAGTTCCGACACGGTCATCATCACCATAAAAGTGGACGTGACGGGTACCACCCAAGGACAAAAAGCCGGACTGACACATTTCAATGGCGGAGTGCACTATGCTTTTTGCGGAATAGCTGATTACGGTAACAGCAAACATATTATCTACGAAGCAGACGGAAAGAGCAAAAACGGCCCACGACTCCCGTCCAACCTAAAAACCTTGTACATCCGGTCGGTTTCCGGTTTCGAAAAGCGTGATACAAACCGGCAATACACTACGGAAGGGCAACATTTCCTCTATAGCATAGACGGACAAAACTTCTACCCTTTCGGTGATGAATACAGAATGGGAACAGGTAACTTTAGAGGAGACATGGTAGGAATCTGTACGTATAATAACCAAAACAACAGGGGTTATATAGACGTTGACAAGTTCCATTACCACATCAAAAACAAACCGGCCACGCGGCCATAATAATAACTTTATCAATACCACTTTATCATGTTCAAAAGAATCATCTTAATTTGCATGTGTCTGACATGCAGTATGCTGCCGGAAAGCTATGCCCAACGTGCAGAAAATCTGAACTTAAACCGTATCGTACAACCACCTTACCATTGCTATGGACGCCTTGCTGACGGTTGTCCTCATGCAGAGGAACTGGGATGGAAAGTGGGTGTCCAGTTCTATACCTTTCATAAATATACCTTTTTCGAAGCCATAGACCTGACCCGTGCCTTAGGACTACATTATATAGAAGCCACCATCGGGGCACGGATTTGCGAGGAAAGTACACAAAACATCCATGCCGGACTCTCCCCTGAATGGCGGGAACGCATCAAGCGGAAGCTGGCTGAAAGCGGAGTGAAATGCGAATCCATATATTATTGGATGGACGGTAGCGGAAAAGGCTTTGAAGATATCGTAAAATTTTGCAAAGATATGGGATGGATGATTGTCAGTGACCCGCGCCGTGCAGAACAAGGTGGGCAACCGGTCGCATTTTATGAAAAGATTTTGGAAAAGCACGGTGTGAAAATGGTTTTCACAAACCACCCGAAAGCAGCAGCTTATTGGAATCCGGATTTCACCGTAGAAGACACTCAAAACCACGGTTCCTGCATCGGAGCATCCATTGACATTGGGCACTACATGCGAGGTGGATTCGACACGTATGAAATTACACGACGCTACATTGATATAGGCAAGATGTATCATTTTCATTTACGAGATGTAAGTACCATATCCCCCCACGGACTCGATGTCCCATGTGGTACCGGCAAGGGACGATTGAAAGAGATATTTCAAGCTCTGAACGATAGTCAAACCAAGCCTTTAATGATGCTGGAATATGAACATGATTTCGATAACCCGATGCCTTACCTCATCCAAAGTGTAAACGAAATCAATAGACTCTGCGAAGAACTTATCAAAGCTAACGACGAAAAGGCCCGGACGGGCGATACCATCCTATTGCCGGCATACAAAGCTCGGATTTCTCCCGAAATGACTATGCAAGGGAAAGGTACCGAAGCCTCCATCCACGGTTGGAACCATCCGTCCCAATCCATATCATGGTCCGCTTCTCTCTTGCCGGGACACTATCAAGTGTTGATGCGATATGCGCAACCCCATGCCGGAAGTGCTATGACCTTAGAAGCCGACGGGCAGGAACTGGCCGCTTTGTTTAAGCCCACTTTCACTTGGTTTGACTACACCACAGAAAAGATCGGCATTATCAATATTCCCCAAGGAGGAAATGTAACGATTACATTACGAGGTATACAAAAGGGCATCAAACGCAACAAAGAAGGCAAACTGAAAGCAGACGAAGCTTTCCCTGACGTACAATCTCTGATACTTGTTCCGACATCCCTTCCGACCACATCGGAAGCGACTGGCATTCCAGCTCATTTCGAAGGCACTCGTCTCTTCAACGGTAAAGATTTTGAGGGTTGGGAAGGTAACGATGGAGAATACAGTATGGCACATTTTCGTATCGAAAAACGAGCCATCGTAGGCGGAAACATAAACAAGGACCTTGAACACAATCAATTCATACGCACCACACGAAAATATAAAAACTTCGAACTACGACTGAAGTATAAAGTGAAAGCTTCGGACGAAAGTTATAATGGCGGAATACAATTCCGAAGTGTTCCTTGCACTATCCCCGGACGTTCATTCGAAATGGTCGGTTATCAGGCCGATATTATCTCTTGGAAACAGGGCGCACTATATGATGAACAACGTCGTTGGGACTTTCTTGGAATGCCAACCGGAGTACCCCAAAATTACAAAGCCGACCAATGGAACGATCTTATTATACGTTGTGAAGGATCGCGTATACGCATTTGGCTGAATGGGGTCAAAACGACAGATTATATAGAACCTTACATCGATGAACCGTTCGAAGGTATAGGCACTATTAACCAAGAGGGTCATATAGCTCTGCAAATACACGAGGGTAAAGCTTGTGAAGTCTGGTACAAAGACATTGAAATAGAAGAAATAAAATAGGTACCAAAAGGACAGGAAAAACAATATAAACAAAAAACACCATTTGAATGCCATGTATGTATCTACGTTAAAACTTCAACCCGGAATATGCCTGAAAACGGTGTTCGCATTACTATTGGCCGCCTCCGCCTCTGCATGCCATTGCCGTAACGCACGGACGCATCCGGACAAGCAAAGACTTATCGTCACCACGGACCTCGGAGGCACGGACCCGGACGATACCCAGTCGATGATTCATCTTTTGGTATGTTCCAATGCGATAGACATCGAAGGGTTGGTCAGCTCGCAGGTCTGGTCGGACATGCCGGACAAGGTGGACCGAATCCGTGAAGTTGTCGGGCAATTTGAAAAAGTCCTGCCACGCTTGAAAAAACATGCGGAAGGCTATCCTGAACCGGGCTACCTCCGCTCCGTCATCCGGCAAGGCCAAAAGACATCCAATATGGCAGGCGTGGGAGACGGCAAAGCATCTCCCGGCTCCGAACTCATCATCGAAGCCGTGGACAAAAAGGACGACCCGCGACCGGTATGGATTGCCGCTTGGGGCGGCATGAACACTGTGGCTCAGGCACTTTGGACCGTGACGCACACGCGATCCCCCAAAGACATCGAAAGGTTCGTACGTAAAATCCGCATCTATGACGTGTTGGGACAGGACGATGCCGGTGCTTGGATTGCCCAGAACTATCCCGGCATCTTATACCTCCGTAACAAAGCGGTTTACGGATGGGCACCTTCGGACGAATGGCTCAGGGACAACATACAAAGCCATAAACCTTTGGGCGACTATTATCCCGACAGGAAATGGGCCACGGAGGGCGACTCCCCGTCTTTCCTCCACGTATATGCCAACGGACTGAACGTACCCGAAGAAATCACTTTCGGAGGATGGGGCGGCCGTTTCTCGGATATCCCCGTTGAAAACATACGCGGCATGAAATTCATTGCCCAAAGCGGAAAGGACGAGAGCCTGTACGACCCATACCGCATGTACGCCTGTGCGGCCGAAGGCGGAAACTCGATAAAGAGATGGGAACGGGAGATATGGAACGATTTTGCGGCACGTATGGCCTGGACAGCCACAGACGAGTATTCCGCCGTCAACCACCATCCTGTAGCCATCGTAGATGGGCACGACGACATGAACTGCATATATAAAAAGACGAAGGCAGGCCGCGATATGGAATTCGACGCTTCCGCATCTTACGACCCCGATGGGAATCCGCTGGATTTCCATTGGGAAATCTATGCCGAACCCAGTACGTATAAGGGTAAGGTAAACATGGAAAACGGGGATTCCCCGAAATGCCGCATACACATCCCCGCAGAGGCATCCGGAAAGTCCCTGCACGTCATTCTCTCCCTGACTGACCGGGGCAAGCCGGCACTGACGGCATATAAACGGATTGTCGTACAAGTATTATAAGAAACGGGGCGTTACAAGCCGCCCCGTTTCTCTATTTCTTTCGCTTCGTTCCAAAGTGCATCCATTTCTCCCAAGGTCATGTCCTTCAAAGACCGTCCTTGGCGGATGGAATGTTGCTCCACATAATTGAAGCGCCGGATGAACTTGCGGTTCGTACGCTCCAAGGCGTTGTCAGGATTGATATGATAAAGCCTTCCGGCATTGATGACACTGAAAAGGAAATCGCCGAACTCATCGGTGGATTTCTCCTTGTCCTCCTGGGCCAGTTCTGCCTGCAATTCGCCGAGCTCTTCCCTCACCTTGTCCCATACGTCCTCTTTCTTTTCCCAATCGAAGCCGACATTGCGCGCCTTGTCCTGAATGCGGTAAGCCTTGATGAGCGAAGGCAAGGCTTCCGGCACACCGCCCAACACGCTCTTGTTACCGTCTTTCTCCTTCAATTTGATTTGTTCCCAATTCTGGCTTACCTGACCTGCCGTGTCGGCCTGT
>ENA-OPYH01000924-OPYH01000924.1-human-gut-metagenome-genome-assembly--contig:-NODE-924-length-17934-cov-3.503104_pt1 | contig 17934 bp, 19 predicted proteins | sample MGYA00241254_ERZ501488 | MGnify/ENA primary metagenome ERZ501488 (study PRJEB25962, sample SAMEA2042660) | human gut metagenome | biome: human gut; feature: human-associated habitat; material: faeces...
GATTGGATATATCTGTAAACCCAGATTGAATCTTCTAACCGGTAAGCAGACTATTGAAAGTAAAGTGGATTATATACTTGGAGAATATCTATCACATCCAGACCGAACAGAGTTACACGAAGCGTTTTCCTCTTTTAAGGATAAGCGATACAGATATGTGCGGTGTGACCAGTTGCTACATGACAGTGAAACAAATGAAGTCTATTTGTCACCCTGGCTGAAGGATAAGAAGGATGGACATCCGGAATTTTACCAGCGTCTGACTAATCTTCTGAAGAATTGCGACATAGAACCCAAAGAGTTGAAATGTACCAGAGATTATTGGGCACGCGACTACATGCCTATTCAGTTGAATGAGAATGAGTTCTTGAAGTACCAATATTATCCGGACTATCTAATGAAGAGCAACAATCCAGAGGATGCTGAAACAAGAACCGAATGTACTAATGTACTACGTGGAATGGGGATAAACTGTCGTTCAACAAAGCTAATAATTGACGGCGGAAATATGGTCCCATGTGGCCCTTATATTGTGATGACGGATAAGGTGTTTACAGAGAATGGTAAAGAAAAAGAGGATACAGTGTTCAAAGCTGAGTTGGAGTCAGAACTTGGACATCCCGTGATTATAATTCCATGGAAAATGCACGGTGACTTTAATGCTCGTGATACAGACAAGTACGGTCATTCGGATGGGTTTGTCAAATGGTGTGGTGGCAACAGTATCCTGATGGGTAATCATGGAGATCAATACCCGGAAGAAGCTGCTGCTATCCGACACATTCTTGAAAAATATGGCTTTGAAGTCACAGAGATGCGATTTGCGAACAAGGTTGGTTCGCCACGGACAGACTTAAATTGGGCTTACATCAATTTCCTGCAAGTCGGTAACAAGATTATCATGCCAATATTCAATATTAATGAGGATGCTATTGCTTGGCAATATTTACATGAAGCATTCCCTGATTGCGAGATTCATCAAATTGAAATGGCTGAAGTAGCAGAGGAAGGTGGTGCTTTACATTGTATAAGCTGGAACATTCGGAGATAATGGAATTTAGCTTAGAGAGGAAAAACTGCATTTATATTGACTTATGTAATTCATTTAAGCTAATTCTTTGTAAATTTGTAGATTATATTAAGGAATAAATATGAGTAGATATTTAATTATAGTGGTATTGGCAATGTTTGTGGCCATCCCTCGAATTTGTGCTCAGTCACAGGTTCGTATGGCTTTGCCTAAGACGCAGACGATGGTTCACAATTCTCTATCCAAAAGCAGGGCAAACAAAAGCAAAAGGGGAAATGCTCAATTTACTATCTCCAAAGACTTGCTTGCTAAGATGTTTGGATTTTGTGGAATTTCAGTATCAAATGACACTACCGGTTTGGCTTTATCCGTTGATACTTGTGCAACTAAAAGAGATGTGAAGAAGTCGTTGTCAGAGGCTACTAATAATGAGTTTACTGCTTTAGATGTCTTAAATATGTTAGTACCTGGTGCATTCTCTGATAAGGAAAAAGAACAATGGAAGTCTTTACCAAAGGAAACCAGAAAGGCAATTATGGATATGGTGTTAACTCCTGGGGCAACACAATGGGATGCCCTTAATGAGGCTCAGAAGGCTGTTGTACATGAATATAGTAATGGGAAATAAACCTGACTGTCATGTGTACTAAATATAAATTCCACTGGTAAGACACCGAGGCATTTTACCAGTGGAATTACATATTCATGAATCGAATAACAGCATAAATTCAGCATATCGTCGTTGCTCGATGGAAGCAATCTTTTTGCCACGCCAGTGGCAATACTTCACATAGTCATTTTTTATATTTCTGTCTCCTGAATCGAGTTTTTTCAGGATTATACTCTTTGGGTATTTACCTTTTAATCCTAAAAGCTTGAAAGCTCCAATATTATAAGCTAATGCTGCGAGCAATAGTGAGTCTTTACCGTAGGGACGAAACAAGGAACAGAGCTCTTTAAGGTCTTTACGGAGAAGTGACTCTGATTCTGTGGCAGTCATCTCGGATGAATACCTTTCTCCGGGTCGCAGTCGATGTCCATATCCAACGTAAGGATAATCTTTTTTTCGATGTAGTCCCTCATAGTACTTGATACAACAGACGGCCCTTTCAAAAGGTGGAAGCTCAAAAATAGTTAGGGCTTTAGAGAGTGGCTCAGACGGCATTACCGTCTGGGCGTTAACTCTCATACCAAATAAGAATATGACAAAAGCTGCTATTATCCTGAAACTCATTTTACTTTAAATTTTGTTATCTCGTCAATCATGTTCTTGACATCAAGATTGACACTCACGAAGTTCTGGTATAGAATACGTTCCTTGGCATCCTTTGAAGGGAAGGTGTAGAATTTCGGAATCTGATAATTCTTGTAGTTTGCTTCCTCTTCGGCAATCTTCTTCATGTCGAAATCAGTCTTGCAATAGAACTTGGAGGTCTGGAACTCGGCAGACTCCTGAATGTTCATGCTATCACCACGTCCTGTCTTGGTCTTGATAAAATCACGAGCAGACTGGCCACAAATCCATCCGGTGGGCATATCCGAAATTTTACTTGCCGGAACAAGGCTGTCCATATTCTCATTGAGGTTGATGGAGGTCTTGTCACGGTCAATGGTTCCAGATAATTTATCTGTTGATTTAGGGAACAAATCATAAGAAGCGCAAACCTTTTTTTAGCTGGACAATCTTACCGAAGATGTCGTTAGAAAGCCACTCTAAAGTCTCTTTTGCTCTTGCTGAGCCACTGACTACGTTGCCCACTGTTGTGATAACTTTCTGCATACCCACTTTCCCATAATCGGATTCGAGCTGTGGCAGTTCCTGAAAGCCCAGTGTGACACTCACTTTGTTACTTCGGGCGGTACCAATCAGTCGGTCTATCTTGTGAAAATAGAGAGTAGGCAACTCATCCACTATGATGCTCACAGGAATATTCTTACCTTGACCGGTATTCACACGGGTTACGAGACGGTTCAGAATCAGTGCATTCAATGCACCGATAATGCTTTCCATCTCCGGGTCATTGGCTATTAACAGATAGCTCGGATTCTTCGGATCAGACACCTTCAAGTCAAAGTCATCTCCATCCTTATGAAATATCCAATAGGACTCCTTGGTGGCCAGGCGGGATGTATAGACACGCAGCGTACCAATCATACCTTCCAACTGTTCCATCGCCTTGTTCTTCATGGCTGTTTGGAACGGCCCCAATAGGGGAGCTACTTCAGGGTCTGTCTCCAATACCTCAAAGATGGTCTGATAGTCTTGATTCAGAAAGGATAGGATATGAGGCATGTCGCTGTATTTTCCCAACCAATATTCAGGTTCCACTTCCTTGCCTGTCTGGTCAAATACTCGGCCTGTAGGCTTGGGTCGGTACGTCTTCGGTTCTGTGGTCATCTCTGCAACGAGGGCATGGCCGTCTTTGTCGTAAGGCACTTTTTTATAGTTGACAAAGAAGTAGATGCAGGCAGCGAGGAAGTTCACAGCAGAAGTCTGGAAGAACTGGTCGCTACCGCCACCGCCTTCTTTCTTACCTTTCTGCAGTGATTCCAACAGAGTTTCAGCAGTTTCGCTGGCAGCAGCAAGGTTTCCGATGTACTTCTGTTGGATAGGATTGACACGTCTGGAATACTCTACATCTACAAAGTTGATGATATTGAACTTACAGTCCTTAGGAACTTTCCCGGCCTTCTGATTAATCTTATAATGATAGTATAATTTCTGGGCAAGTGTCGGAAATTTATAATCGTACACGACCATGGCAAAGCCCTTTGCGCTGTGCTGACGGATAAATGGTTCGATAATGGAGAAAGTCTTACCTGAACCCGGTGTACCGACAACCCACGTGCCACGGAAGGGATTGACAATGTTCACCCATCCTTTACGGAATTTTCCCTTATAATAATAGCGCATAGGGATGTTGACACTGTACTTGTTTTCCTGCAACTCCTGGCATTGTTCAAAAGACTCATTCTCGAAATTAAAACGGTCTTTAAGAAGCCCTTCCTTTAAGAACTTGGATATATTGTCAAGGGCTACATGTATACATATGGTGCCAATGATTGACGCAACCATATACAACCAGTAGTTCAAACTGATCGTATAGAATTTCATACCCATACTCTGGCCGTAAAGCCAAATAGACAATATTATTATAACGAGTCCACCAAAAAGCGGATAGAATACCTGATGACGAGCATCAAATTCCAGATGCTTCTTATTACGTGTTCCTATACAGGTGATGCAGATAAGTATAAAGGTGGCTATTTTACTCCATATAAGGTTGCCGTCCTGATAAATATACCACCGTTTTATACGGCCATGAATATCGCACAGAATGCCACCCCAATAATCCAGTAGTTCAGGATTAATGGCATATTCGAAAAATTCCACTATCAGTGACAGATAAATCAAGTAGCGGAATATTTTATACGTGGTCTGTAGTTCTTTAGTTTCTTCCATTCAAGCGGTTCTTTAATCAATTGTATAATGTGATGATTGGTCTGATTTTATGTGCTTGTTTTTTCGGCGTTTCCTGAATGGCTCCAGAGGCAAGTGAGAACAACCATGCTTTATCGGTTTCCTGCTCCTTTACTTCTGTTGATGTCCAGTACCAGCATTCATCAGGATTGTCCTGTATCTCATCTCCACCACATTTACGGATATATTCATTAATCTTATTTCTTACTTCATACAACAGGTATAACTGAGCAACGGAAGGGATGTAGGCGCTCTGTCCATATTGCCACATGTCAAAAACAGCTTCGGCTGCAGGCGAAGTATAGGTAGAATACATGGCATGGGTATTGCTGTTCCCATCGAAGGCTGCCAGGTCTGCGGAAGTATCATGCTTTATTCCAATACTATCAGAGTAGGCGCAAGGCTCTATATCTTTCAGATAGACTGCATATCCAGTACCTTCAATATCCTCTTTTTGATTGACATAGAAAACCACGGCTATGGGTGTCTTTTCCTGTGCTTTCATTTTTTCATATCTGACGACTTTTCCATCGGTACACAGGATGTCTCCAATCTTCATTGAGGTATCCGGAAAGTCCTGATGTGCATCACATGATGCTATGGTTGCCGCCATGAAAGCGGCACAAATGGTGTGAAATATCTTCATCTTCTTTATCTTTTTGATGTGGGTATTTTAAATCCTATTACTATACCAGTTCGGAACAAATCCTTACGGTCAGGGACGATAAGGTCGCATTTGGCCTGAATATACAGTCCCCAGCCATGACGGAGTGATAAATTATGCTCGTAACCGGCATGAATACCGGCAATGAATTTATCTGTGTCACTGCCTCCAGAAGCTCCTATGCGCAGATTCCCGTAATGGTTACGTCCTCTGACTAAACAAGGTTTGTATGCGACTCCAATTCCCCATGTCCGATAGTTGTTCCAAAATGAATCAGGACAGATATGACCACATGAAGCACATTCGTCCCATTTAATATAGCCGTTGATGAAATACTCCCAAGCGTTATGGTGACGTGTTTCATGTTCCCATGCGATGGTAGCATCCAGCCCACGTTCATAAAGTGCACCAACTCCCAAGGATAAACGGTCACTGTGACTTTGTGCAAATGAAGAAATGGTACAACTGAGTACCATTATCAATGATAAGATGATTTTCTTCATGGCTTATTCCTCCATCATTAGACATGAGTTGAAAGAGTCCGCATACAGCACATCTTCATAATCGATGTCAAGGCTGATGGTTCGGCCACTGATTTGTTTCTCAGAAAGTTCAATAGTCAGGACTTTGTCATTGGGGAAGGTCATCTTCTTCAGAACTATGACATTTCTGTATCCATGCTTGAAACTTTGGGCCTTTTCGAGTGCCAAGACCGGAGTCAGCTCTATCATCTGTGCGTTGGTTGCCTTGGATATTTTCTTGTCGTTTAGCTTGATGCGCAACTCATCGATGTCAAACCGTATGTTGGTGCGGTTCTCTATGCTGAAATCCAAAAAGAAATATTCACCAACTGAGTAGATGTTATTCAACCGCATAGTCATACGATGCTGTCTGGTACTCACATTACGTATTCTCGCAGGGGAGTTCCATATCGTTCTGGCATATCTGGTCATCTCTTCTGTACTCATTGAGACTGCCGGGTTGTGGTATGGAATTTTCTCTTCCGGCTGGATTTGTTTGTCAGACACTGCCTCCTGCATACGTGTGGTATAGATGAGCGCATATTGTGTACGATAGCGTTCTGTTACAATCGTCACAATGGCAAGAATATCTCCATCGGCATGTATGTCAGCTCCTTCTTTAGGTTTAAGACGGATGGTATTGTTGATGGGCTGGTCTCCAACAACGGCATCAGTGGAGATGTCGACAAAGCGTACTGGTTCTGTGGCTGTGATAACAGTTGTCACATTCTCATTAACGGTGAGCTGTTCGATTTCCTGATACGTCTGCTGAGCCATAGAGGGGAGGGGTGCCAAAACACATACCGCCAATGCGCCGATTCTTTTAAAAGTCTTCAGTTTCATAATATCTACGTGCTTAAATTATTTTTCTTTGTTGTTTGAATGAGAATTAATTAGGTAAACAAAAGTGCCATATTTGAGCTTGGCTTTATTTTTTTTGATTGCCTTGCTGACGGCATTACTGCTTTTCTGGACTGCATTGGAAATAGCTTGCGCTCCCCATGATGCCAGACTGTTTCCAGATGTGGTTGTATTGGTGAGTGTAGATGTATTGCTTAGCGCACCGCTACCCACGTCTTTTGTCGTTTCACGGAACTGGCTGCTTGGAACATACAGTCCTTCTAATCCGTCTGTATCATAGAGGGCAAGGTTTACTTTGATAATCTCACCATCTACCATGATGCTTGTAACATTGCCTTTAACACGCTGTGAGCCAAAACCGCTCATAGTTGCATAAAGGTATGATCCTTTGGGAACAACAACTTCATTGATTTTCACATCATCTATTAATCGGAGACGGACTCTTGAGCCGTCAACTGCCTTGATGTTTTCATCTATGATGGCTTTAATTAACTTCTGCTCTTTTTCATTCTCACAGATAGTATTGAAATAGTCGGACGTTACTCTGACTTTCTTGACCACTTCCAGGGGTTCATCGTTATTTTCTTTTTCATCAGACACTTCCAGATTCTTTTCATTCCTCTTTGTAAGTGTATCCGTATCAGTCGGCAAATTTGTAGCTTGCAGACCTTGTAATCTGGCTTGGGCAATAGCCCGGTTCAGCTCCTCCATGGCTTCTTGCTCACGTTGTTTACTGAGGGCTAAGCGGTCTTCTTCAGAAGTACCGTCGCCTTGTGCGACTTCCTGACCTTTCTGTGCGCTCTCCTGTAGTTGTCTTTGCATCTCAGCGAGTTTCTCGGCTTCCTGTTTCTGAGATTCCAATTGTTTAAGCTCTTCTTCTGAATATTTTGAATCATACTCTTCTTTGTTGTCTTCTTCATTACGGTCAATGTTTCCTAAAGCAGTATAGTCATCTATTTTCCCATATGATTTAAGCATATTGTCATACTTATTGCCAATTCCATCGCCTTTCATGTTGGCATCAGGCAATTCTGGGTTCAGATAATCAGTCGTAGTGAGTCCGTTAGGAGTCTCTGCCTTCTCCGTATGAAACAGATCTATGACAAAGTAACCGACAAACAACAGGGGAAAGTAGATGATTATTGGAATCATATACTTTGGCTGCTTCCAGTTAATTTTCTTCAGTGCGTCCATCGTTCTTTATGTTTACGTTGTTATTATTAGATTCGTCATAGGCGGTAGAAGGTACTTCGTGAACACGGTTGGATGTTTCATTGCCCTTGTTATAATGTTTACGCCATATCAACTCCTGCCTTTCTGTGGCACTTTGGACGGATTGCTGCCTGTTAAACACAAATGCCATTCTGTAGATATTCAGACATAGACAGAGTATAATAAGTCCGAAAACAATGACAAGAAACAGTTTCCTGTGGTTGTTGGCAAAGTTCTGAACCATTCCGGCAAGCACATCAAGTTTCATCATACGTGCGAACTTGCGACCGGCATTGACTTCACTTTCGTATCTTTGCTTATATTTCGGATCATTCTTATCTGGCATCTTCTCTCCGACAAATAATTTTTTCCATCCCATATTAGTAGTTCATTTTGTTCTTTTGTTCAATATCCTTATTCATAAGTGTCCTCCAGTTTGTGATGAGCAATCCGTGAGGGTTATTGTCAGTCCTCGGTACACGTTTGAGCTGACCTGTAGTGACCAGTTCTCTGGTAAGAATGCTTGTCCGTCGTTCTATACGCTGTTTGCCATAATACATGAACTCCATCTTTTCCTTATCGAATTTTATACTGTCGCAGAATATGCTGAACACAGCACTCGTACCCATAATATTCGAGTAGAATCCTTTTTCTTTCAATGTATTATACTGGGCAAGACCTGTCTCGTCCACTAAATACATCGCTTTATCCATTGTGTACTTGATATATTTGTCATCTGGAGCCAGAGTGAAAAACAGATGATGGAACATCTCGATGTGAGACTTAGCTTCTACGTCAAGCGTTTCGTCCATTGTGCTCCGATGAACAAGAATAGGCACATTGCCGTCCAAAACATAGACTTTCTTATGGGCATCCGAGACCATTGTCCTAGCTGTCCAAATGCTGGAGATGCAGATGATGATGCAGCCTGCAAGGAAAAGGGAACATATAATCAGCACCAGTTTGATTTTGTTTTCAAGATTCTTAATTACCATAATATTCCATATTGATTTATTGCTTACATTACTTTGCTAATCATGCCTTGGGTTGATACTTTGGCTTGTTGTGCGACTCCTTCACCAAAGTTTCGAGTTGAGAATGCTGTATCACCTTCCGGTATCATCCATGCGGCCAAATCAGGTACAAGGTTGAGACATTTCAATGCCACAATACTTGCGGCCATGAGATAGCCGGCTGAGAAGAACGAGTTCTGCAGATAGGCAGCCATAGTCTGTTCACTTTCGGTAATGGCAGTCAGATTCTCCACCTGTATGCATAAGACAATGTCAAATAGGAGCAGTACATAGAATCCTACGAAGTACAGCATAGCTCCGTAGAAGTGTACGGTCAGATAACGTATGAGCCACTTTGCCCAGGCGCCTTCCCATTTGGGCAGAAGACTGAATGCCCACTGTATTGGTCCGAAGATGGTCAGCATTCCCAACAGGATTTGCTGGCAGTAGATAGTAGCCCACCAACCGATGCGATAAACTATCAGAGCGATGAGCATAATGATTTTATCTAGTCCGACCACTGCACCAGCTGTGAGTGAAGTAAACCATAGTCTGGATGCGTCCTTTTCCATGTTGGTCACTTCTTCAACACCAGTCTGTTCCATCGTGGACTCAATAAGATTCGGATCGGACGTTCCTGAATGTGCTACGTCAGCCTGAGCTTGCAAGGATGTATAGAGAGTGTCCCTGACATAAATGAGTTCCTGAACTTCCTCAAACTTATCTTCTATCTGTAAAGATTCTGCCTGATAAAGGTCATGAGTATATGAACCGATACAGTTAGGAATGTAAGAAAGAAAGTCAAGGAAACACCAGCTACTTCCACTGTTGGTTATTCCCGTATCTGCAGGTGGATACCACCAACACAGAATAACGGATATTGCCAATGGCCGGAACAGTTTCATCACGTCCAGAGGCTCGTGCTTCACCATCATCTTATAATAGTTATCGGGAGCCGCATTAACTGTATATTTCCAGCCACTACAATAGAGAACAGAGCAGCGAGAGCCATGCACATTTGGAGAATCCACCAGAACGGTCCTTGTGAACCTGTGAATGTGGCATCTGTAAGGAACTCGTTTGTCTGGAAAATCACGTCATCAATCTCTTCTTCAAGAATATTGATACCGAAATCTGAGAGTATATTTGAATCTGCCATGATTTTAGTTTCCTTTTTATGTTATAATTCTCTGTTAATTGTGCCCTCCTGAATTTAGTTGCCCGGCGTCTCGCCAACGGCTAAATGCTTCGGTTGCATGAGAAGCAACATCAGTCCGTCTATTCAAGCGGGCAGACAATAGGGAAGCAGTTTTGCTCCTGTTGCTTAATTGAATCAGATACGCTATAAGAATTTCGTTCTGATGCTCTATATCAGCGTATATCGCAAGGTATTGCCTTTTCCTTTGGGCATTGGGCATATAAGCATCCTGGGTTGCTTTAATGGCTGTCTGAAAAATCTTGTAGTATTCGTTCCATCGTGTTTTATCATTTGCCGTACCTCCAGTACTGATGATGCGGTTGATATTCTTTTCAAAGTCTGATAGCTTTTTATTCACTTTGCTGCCTTCTGCAAGCCAGGCAATGTCAATCTGTCTATCGGCAATATTGAGAGCTTCAATTTCAGCCCGCTGAGTCAGTGACGCTTGAATGCTGTCAGCTAAATCTACCTGTTGGTATGATTCTACACCAGCCAGTGTTCTAAAGCTCAGCTTGTTTTTACTTGCTGCCGATTTTTGGTAGCTGTTATGAAAGAGGGTGTAGTAGAAAGCAGGGGTTAGTCCGCCAACACCTATTTCCTGAACTGTAATCTGATTCATTTTTGTTGCATCGTGATTGTATGTCACATAAGATTGGGCAACTGCTTTGAAACAAAGCAGCATTGCACATAAACATAATGTTGTCCGATAACTGATAGAATGTACCATATCTGTTGAGTTTTAAATTGTTATTTAATAGCCTAAATAGCCCGCAACTTTCCACCGGCCAAAAGCATCATTAATAATCTCTTCCTTGGTCTTTGCACGATAAACCTGTCTTTTCCAATATCCAATGCGTACCTGAATGTATCTCCAGGTTTCAAAGTATGCCCTGTTCAGATGCGTCCTGATATTGTCGAGTGAGTTGTTTATGTTCATTAGAATGAGATAGAGATCCGCAGTTGAACAGGCTGCCGCACCGGTTGCATACAGGATTAAATCACTGACCGAACGATACAGATTGTCTCCTTCTTCGGCAATCTTTGCCAAAGCACCGACATTGACTGTGATTATCAAGGTATCAGTGCTTACAATGTTTCCTCTGTCCAGACACTTCCTTCTGAAGTCTTCAAGCATGTTTTTATAATCACCCATACGGTCACTGATGTTTTCGTAGGTGTTGTAGATATTGAGACTAGTCCTAAGAGACTGATACAGAATGTCAATAACGTCAAACGCACGCGTGTATCTGTCAAGTTCCTTATTGATGTCCCTGAAGCCGATATTGGCATCACTGCTGTACTCATGCAGAAGTTTATTGCTCGCTTCCAGTGTGGATCGAACAAGCAGCAGACTTCGTTGTTGTTTATGGTCGTTGATATAGGCTTCTATGGAAGCTACATCAAAACCATATTGAGCCTTGGCAGTGAACGGGAACAATACCAAAAGGCAAACAATAATCGGCATTATGTTATTCCTGGTCGCTTTCATCTTCATCGTATTTACCATTATATGTATCTGAGTGGGCACTGGAGGCTGCCTGACGCAACCAGCGTTTTCTACATTGTTCAATGAGGGTCAATCTTCTGCCACTGTCATCGTTGATATATGGGACCACGCTTTTCAGCATATCTATGATGGAATGTTTGTAGTGCATCATCTTTTCCAATGATACAAGGTCGGCATAGATATTGGTGAGTCTCGTGTCAATCTGACGGGCTATTTCAAGTCTGTCGCTTGACCAGAGCAGATGATAGGTATCACCGGTATCATCGACTTCCACAGGACTGCTTTTGGCATATTCCACAGAAGGAGTGCAATCCGGAAATTCTCTGGCCACTTCTGATAATTTTGAATTGACCTCGTTGGCTTTTTCTGCATCCGATTTGGACGGATCGAGATTGACTACTTCAACAACCTGCGTGTCACTATATTCTGTAGTAAGCGTCCATGAAATCTGTACGATAGCACGGTGTATCTTAATCCAAAGGAAATATTTTGGTTTCCTGGCTATGGAGATGGTTGCCTTAAAGGTTATGGTACCGTTGATGTTGGGCATGGAGGCAGTACGAACGAATGTATTGCCTTCCCATGCACCTGAACCGTTCCACGACAGATTATAGGCTGTTTTACAATCCTGCATGTTATAATCTATTTTTAAAATATTATTTTGTTCTGAAACCGTGGCAGCATTCTCACCGTCGATAGCTTCCTGCTTTGCCTGTTCATACTGTGACAGTTCTGTCTCATACGAGCTCATCTCAGCTTTTAGTCTTGATATTCTGTCTTTGTTCTCATTGTAGGACTGTCTGTATATTGCAGCATCCTCGACGCTTGCTGTCTGGATTTTTTTCAGGAGCTCTGCGTTTTCTGCCTCCAGTGCTGTTATTTCTGATTGTACTGAGACAATATTTCCTTTCAACTCCGTTATCTTGGAGTCTATTTCAGATGTATTGATACTTCCTTCGGAAACACTTGTTGCCATAGAACATTGCTTGGTATGGTTGTTTACACTGCTTCCACAATCAGAACATTTGTATTGTGTTGAACCTTCTCCTAATTTGGCACCGTCATGACAGGTTACGCTGATGGTTGCTGTCTCACATCCTGAAATCTTCTGGGCATTGGTAGTCTGGTAGTATTTCTTTGGGTCACTTCCCAGATAATAGGTATAGCCCTCTTCATTATCGTTTAGTTCAGATAGACGTGCGTTCATACCCGCCTTAAATGTATTCAGGTCCATAGTGTATGAATCAAATATGTCTTCATAGACTACTTCCTTACGATTCCAGCTTTTGGTAGCATGAATCTCGTAAGCGTATGCTTTTGCATACAATCCATTCTTTGAAGAATTAATCTTGTATGCGAGCATATAATATGAGATGCTATAGGTATAGCCATCATTGGCTTTATCCAGATTGGCTATCTGTGAACGACTGTATCCTGCATGATTCTCGGAGTTCTGGAGTGCAGCTTCACGCTGTGCGGAGGATGGATAAAAGTTTTCATCTGTAGTGCTGATTCTGTATCAGTGATTACCGTTGATAATTGAGTTGTTGTCTTCAGGAGGATAATAGTCGCAAAGTTTAATGGAACCAGCATCTACACGATATATATACCACCTTTGTGTGTAGTACTGGCCGAATGCTTCATTGGCATAGTCTGTAATCCATGCCGTTGTGTTGTAATTCGACAAAGAGAAGAGATTGGCGATGCCTTCCTCTCCACCAATAAACTGCAACAAGGTATTTCCGGCATTCTTGGAAAGATTGCCGTATAAGTCGTACACATTCTCGGCTATCTCAATGACACTGCTTGTCTTGTCCATAATGGTTCCGTTAAAGGAACTGTTCCCAAGAATGGAACTGACAGCATTGCCAGCTCCAGCCGAAGCAAGGCTAACGCCCATCGCATAGAGGTTGTCTATGTCTTGCTTTAGGTTTCCCTTTGTGAAGTTTGTACCAATATTTGAGACGCTTTCAAGCAGAACATTCCAATCCACATTGCCCAGTTCTGACAATTTCAGAATTGCTGCAAGTTCCTGGTTGATTTCAAGAAATACGATGTCCTTGAATGACAAAGTACTATTGGTAACAATAGACTCAAACTGATAACACAAAGTCTTTACCTCATCACAGATCTTATAGAGATAGCTACCCCAATAGAGGGCATTATGAGGACTTTTAAGCATCATGCCGGCAACTGTCCATATTTTGGGCATAATTTTGGCAGACACCATGTTGTATATACGGCGGTAATAGTAGTTCTCTGTTGCACTGGTCCAAAGTCCCAGATTTGTGAGAGCTCTGCGGTCGAGGAACTTGGAACTGAAGATTCCAGCAGCAGCCACTTCTGCTGCCTGATAATGTTCCCTGATCTTGGCTATCTGTTGAGCATAATACGCCTCTGTAGCAGCTTCTGTACCGAAAGCCGCCGACATTTCCGCTACAGTGCGAGTATCATAATTTACGCTGTAGTACTGTGCCATAGCAGGTGCTATAGTACAGAGAAATAGAAGTTGTATTATCAGATAGTGTTTCATTTTCAAATCTTACATTTCTGTTTTTGTTTTGAGATTAAGTACATGTTGAGCCTGGTTCACCTTTTGTGCAAAGGCTAGAGACTTGGTTATTCCTGAAAGATTCCAATCCCTGCAATAGGCTTCTATGGCATGCTGATGGTCACATTTCAACTCTCTTTTATAGAGTTTCAAGGCTTCCTTCTCAGCTCGCTCTGTAGTGTAGGTCATGTAGCATTCACGTGGCTCTTCAACTCCAAATACGGCCCCGACACTTCCACGTCGGATAAAGACCTCACGGAAGAAACTTCGTCCTTCCTTATTCTCCAGGCGGTTGATAGTGAAAATTTTCTTACAATCAACGTCCGTCAAACCGAGTGTGGCCTTAATCTCATCAAATCGCTCACGGAATTTGCTCTGGTCGAGCAGCATTACCACGTCTGAGTTATTGATGATAGCTTCCTTGACAATAGGACTTCCTACAATATCCTGTATTTCCTGCGTTACCACACCAACAGAAGCCCAGAACTTACGGGCTGTCTTGTAGAGATACTTTATGTATTCGGCCATCATCGGAGAAGCGATAGCCTTCCATGCCTCTTCGATAACCAGTACCTTACGGTTCTTCTTGATTCTCATCTTCTGGATAAACACATCCATGATGATAAGCGTAACAAGAGGGAATAGAAGAGGGTCATCCTTGATGGAGTCGATTTCAAACACGATGAAGGTTTCATCAAACAGTTTGGTGTCCAGGTTCTCATTCAGCGTCACCTCATGACTGCCTCCCTTGTAGAAGTCCTTCAACAGATAGTTGTAGGCCGCCAAGTCAATGCCGGAAAGTTTATTTTCTTCAATGATTTGCGGTATGCGGACAATACTGTACTCGTAGAAGGTATTGAACGAGAGATTCACAATACGACGGTTCACAAAATACTCGTCAAAGTACTCTTTGATGACCTGCTCAATAAGACGGTCTTCCGTCTTGGTAACTATTCCCTGGGTGCCTTTCCAGATAAGCATAATCAGATTCTTCAAGAAACCTATTTTCTCGATGTTCAGCTCTTCACGTTTGATAGCAAAAGGGTTCATTGTGATAGGATGCTCTTCGGTGTAACTGATATACTTGCCACCTACATACTCGCAAAGTCCCTCGTAAGAATTACCAGTATCGACCATAACCACATCGGTATTCTGTTCCCACATCTGACGTACCACGCTGTTCATGTGGAAGCCTTTTTGTATCTTCTAACACGCTGAGCCACAATACTTTCCTAAAAACAACAAATTCAAAACGGTACAAATTTTGAACAGGGGATTTTCTGTGGTTCAAGGTACTCGGCAAAGAGAAAAAACTATGACAGGGGCAAAAAGCGGTTTTAAGATTTTTTATAAAAATATTTTGGGCAATTTTGGCTGGTTGCTATCCAAAGAGCGCATTTTTGATGAAAAGTCCCACTTTCATCAGCCATAAAGAGTGAGACGGTCGAAAAAGAAAAAGAGGGATGAGAGAGCCTTGTTAGTGGCTTCAACATAGGGCGAAAATGGATGTCTTGTACCTCAGTTGTATCTCTGTTGGCATATATTGCTGATAGACAATGCAGGTTAATGATTCGGCGGCAATAGAATAGCGTTTGAAAGACGTATTCATTGTTTAGTAGTTTTCCTGATAAAATGTTAAATTTAGGGTAGTTAGATTAGTTTTTCTTCCAATTGTTTGGTTTTTTGGAATTGAATGCCTACCTTTGCATTGACAAATCCCGCTCGCTTCCCATAAGAACAGCGTACCCAGCGGGACATTTTTTAAATTGTAGGTATATGAAAGTTATAAAGAACAAGACAATAGATTTTGCAACCGCAGTTCAGGCTCCCGTCATTAACGGAAATAGAGCTGCACGGACAGGTTATGTCCGTTTGGTTCGCCTTATCACTGACGAGCCTGTTCCTCAACAAACTTCATATACGGGAAAAATTGAGTTGAGGTAGGAATGGCTGTATATACAAAAGAATACGAATCCCAGCCAGAGGCTATTCTTACAAACGTCATTATCTGTCCAGCCGTAGATTTGTCGGCAAACGTGGCTGTTCCTGTTCATTGCCAAGTTGAAAATGTATTGTGGGACACAGGAGCGACCAATACATTGATTTCACAGGAAGTTGTAAATGCTTTAGGGTTACAACCGAAGAACAAGGCTCTTATTTCGAGTGCAGGAGGTGATGTCGAATCCTGGACTTACCTTGTTCATGTTATCCTTCCAACAGGAACAGCAGAGTTGAATGTTCAGGCTCTGCTTAACGACAATTCAGACTATGATGTGGTGATTGGCATGGATATTATAAATTCATGCGACTTCTGCTATACAAACAAAGACGGCAAAAGTACATTCTCCTTATGTCATCCAGCAAAGGAGAAAATCATTCTGAAATAAACCAGCCATAGGCTTTCTTTCAAGAAAGACATGTGCGACAACAATAATGACAGATGTGACATTCGCATCTGTCTTTTGCTTTTTACGCCAATAAGAGGCCATTTCCTTACACAAAATATACGAGATTTGAGCAAGAATTTAGTTAATTATGGTTAAATTTAAGGTTTATACATACTTTTCCATAACAAAATGAGGTTGTATTGAGATTTTCTTTGTACTTTTGCAGCGGACTATTATCGCCATGTTTATAGCCATTGAGGTTAGACGTGTTCTTTCGTGATGGCATACAAGGCAGCCTACGCCGTGCTGAGTATGGCGGAGTCATAATGACAAAGCGGTACAAAGCGGGCATTGGGTGGGAAAGATAGTCCAGACATAATGAAGGCGTTTACTAACGCTCTGTTTAAGACAGTCTGTAATCTAGCAAATTAACAGTTATCATAGTCTTGAGCAAAGCCAACGGTAGATGTCCCGGGTGTGATAATATCGCTCCTGCGGAGACCTGTAAGCACGGATTGTACCTTTTCGGGCACAACAATTGTTTATTATGGTCTCCTAATGGAAATGATTATTCATATCGGCGTGGGCTCTGACGTTGTCTGTTCAACTATGATAGGCAATTGCTAGAGCCTCAGACTGTGGAATAGACAACAGACGTTTCCACGCTCTTTTTATGTCTATATTGCTATTAACGAGCAACGACATATAAGCCGATATGAACGCATTGCTTAATGCGCATACCAAACGAGGTTGCGATTCACCTCCTCACATTGGATTTGCCTCCAATGTCTCCCCCGAAGCCCAAAGCTCACAAACAGGGGTGTCCTCGGAATATGTCCAGCAGGAAGGTTACAACTGGTTTGTTCTTCGTGCTACTTATAACAGGGTAAATGCAGCCGTAGAGAAAGCAAAGAAGAATGATATTAAGACATACGTGCCGATGCACTATGTACTAAAAGTGATTGCTGGGAAGAAGAAGCGAATACAACAGCCTCTTCTTCCCAACTTTCTTTTTATATACGCCACAAGGGAACAATCAGACAGTTTTGTGAAAAAGACAGTTGATGCCCCAATCTCTTTTATAAAATATTATTTGGATAAGACGCTTCCTCCAGAGGCAAACGGTAAAAATCCTCCGCTTATTATACCATACAATGCAATGATAAATTTTATCAAAGCAACAAGTACTGATAGTGAGCATGTACGCATTGTTACAGCGGAACAGTGTCACTATAAAAGTGGAGATAAAGTACGAGTAATAGCTGGTGACTTCAAGGGAGTGGTTGGAAAAGTTGCCAGAATAGCAGGACAACAAAGAATTGTTGTTGAGATCTCGGGATTGTGCCTTGTCGCTACTGCGTATATTCCTACTGATTTTATTGAGATTGTCAAATAATGCCGAAAGGCATATTGTTTAATTTAAATTTTTTATTTTATGAAGAAAAATGGTAAGAATGAAGAACTTCAGTCTCGTCGTTGAAATCAAATATTATCAGAACTTTTACAAGT
>ENA-OPYH01000966-OPYH01000966.1-human-gut-metagenome-genome-assembly--contig:-NODE-966-length-17421-cov-3.650927_pt1 | contig 17421 bp, 18 predicted proteins | sample MGYA00241254_ERZ501488 | MGnify/ENA primary metagenome ERZ501488 (study PRJEB25962, sample SAMEA2042660) | human gut metagenome | biome: human gut; feature: human-associated habitat; material: faeces...
TGAACAACATGATATCAAGTTATCCATACAATTCAGAGGAACATGTATATTTGGATACTTCAAATCTGTTAACAGGAAGTGCGTTAGTGGGCAGTGGACTGAACATAAGTGTACAAAGTTCATTAAATAAGGTTAGCATAAAATATAACTTGCATCGTCATTTGCATACAGATGCATATTATATTGCGGTTCATACTTTATTAAAGAAAGCTGAAGGTTCGTATGCAAAAACAACAAAAACGTTAACTTTTATAAAAGCTTTATTGTTGGCAGCAAGCTCGAAGACGCCTTAAAAGTATGTTTGAAAAATAAGTGGAGGAGATTTAATTATGTGTTGCAAAAAGTATTTTTATGATAAATTTATTGAAATTATTAATCAATGGAAAGAAGATGAAATAGCTGCAATATCAATATTAGTTTATTCAAATGAAACCTATGTGTATAAGGAAATTAAAAATTTCTTTGAAATATCAATTGGATATATTCAGAAAGATGATAAATATGACAGTGATGACGTTAAAGGATTAAAGGTAATTTTAAACGCGGAGGAAGATGATGAAACAGCGGAAATTATTTTAGAATTTCTTGTATCCAATGGTGTAAAAAATATTGGCTCAGAAGATTTTGAAAAATCATATGATGAAAATATGAACTACATAGGAAAAGGACCAAATGGTTATTATGAAGTATTAAATATGATTTCTGAGGTTGCAAGAGATTTGCAACTTCATGGAATTGTAAATAAAAAATTTGGTAAAATACCCATTATAATTCATGACTTGGAATATTCTTGGTACAGTGAGGAGGCAACAATATTGGCGAATCCCAATAATGAAGCAAAGGAATTTATAGAATATTTCAGAGAAAAGTTTGAAGTTATGTAATAAAGTTGTTATGTTTTTGCTTTTAAAATGGTTGAATATATAACTGATTATAAATATCACAAAAGGATGAATGTCATTTAACTGGTATAGGGGAAGACAGTTGCAGGAAGCAACTCCTGCCAATGAAAACAGGGTAACATATAGAGGAGAGAGGAAGTTTGTATGAATAAAAAAAAGATAATATGTGTTACGTTATTAATAATATCAATAATAACAATAGTTATTATATATCCTGTAAGATTTTTCTATTTAGATCAAATAGGAGATATTTTTACTAAAACAATTTTGACTGAAAATTGTAATAGCAAATATATTTCTGAAGAAGATAGTAAAAAAATCCTAAATAACATATATTGGGATGATAAAAATCACATAGTAAAATCAGTGGAATGTTCATATGACAATGAAAACTGGATTAATAAACATGTTAAAGTAGCTGTTTATCTTGAGACTAGTGAAGGGAAGAAAGAAGTATATTATAAATGTTATTTCAAAATTGTTGGAGGCAATATATATATTACAAAAATTGGGATTTATTTAGATGAAGAAGGGAGTGTGACAGATTTAGATTAAATTTAATTTAATCTAAAATATATAATCTACATAAATATGACTTTTGAAACGGTAATAATATACCGTTTCAAGAGTTATGACATCTGGTACATGTATGATTCAGCTAATAATGTTATCGGCTTTGAATACAGCCAGTTAAGTGAGATAGACGAAACATTAAAAACCACAAGAATCTATTATGAAAATAACACTTTCATATGAGTGGGCAGTTAATTTATATAAAAAAGCCACACAATTTGGATATAAAATAGCTTTAGATGAACCACATGGAGGCTATTCATGGCATATACATTTATTAAAAAATGGAAAAAGAATTAATGGAATTCATATTCAAGTTGTCAAATCTGTTTGGGATTATTTTAAAAAAAAATTAAATAAGGGATTAGATGATATGGAAATTAGAATTGTTAAAGTAGATGTGTATAGAGGAATGGATAGAGAAATTAACATTTCAGATTTTAAAATAATAAAATCAAGGAATAAATTTAATAGTATTATAACTAAATGGACAGATTATATAGAAACATATTATACATGTGAAAGTGTTAAAACAATATATTATTTGTCAGAAATCATGATGGAAGAATTAAAAAACAATGGTATTGAATGCGAGATGATACTATGTACTAAAGAAAAAATTGATTCGTTTATGGAAAAAGGTATATCGTTTCTAGGAATAGACGTTATTTTTGATGGAGAAGAATCAGTTTTAAAGAATGCTAACTTAAAAAATGTGTTGAATAACAATATATTATGCAGCAATACTAAAATTGCAAGAAACATAATAAATATATATTCAGATAACGTTGACTATCCGGAAAAATATTTTGATATGTGGAGAGTTTATTTATTAAAATAATCACTTATTTTATCTATATTCAAAATAATTATTAATAATTCGGTAGCTTGTAATTAATTACAAGCTATCGAATATGTTTATGGTGGTATAACGGACAGGTAATAATGAATATATTAGGTGGATACTATGGTAATCATAGCGTAACAGTATGCGGATACATTGAGTACCGGAAGAAACACAAAATAGGAAAAGTTTCTTACTACTCATATTATAGAATGATAGAAGTTTACGATGGTTGGTCATCTACAAGGCACTATATAGATTATAATGCATTTGCAAGAAGTCAATTAGGTTCATTTAACACAACTATTATGAAAAAATAAGATTTTTAACAAAAAGTAGAATGGAGGTTATAACATTATGTATATATATGTGTGCCTAGTTATTATTATATTGTTATCATTGATTTATCTTATAGTTGCAAAAGGCATAAAAAATAAAAAAAGAATAGTATTAATTTCAACAATAGCAATTATACTTATAGGTTTTATGAGTGTTATTTTTATAAAGTTTTCAAATAATGAAGAATATATAAAAATTAATGAAAATAATAAGGAAGTATCAATAAAACTGAAAAATCATAAAGAATATTATGGACATAAATTCTATAGGTTTAGTAGTTTCAAGTCAGAAACAGAAGTAATTAAAGAGCTAAGGAGCAATCATTACAATGCATATTATGACCAAGAGACTGGGAAAGTTAGAATTACTTACGATAATGATATTTTTGAAATTCAGATGGAGAAAAAAGAGAATTTATTGTTTATAAATCGATATAATTATATTTTTTTTCCACGCAATAATAGTTAGAAGATATTTTTGTTATTGAGTAATTTAGAGAAAATAGGCGGTAATATCATATTGGTTATAAGTAGTAATATTGTTTTAGTGCTTATTCTCATAAGTATAATGAAAATAATGACTAAAAAGCTAACTGATGTTATAATACCCTCGTGGCAACACTATGGCAACACGAAATCAGAAGGATAATACAAATAATATAATATAGGTAAATTAACAGATAAAAGCACACAAAACCTAAACAAATATGTTTAAGTTTAACTCGGTGCAAGCCGAATCTGAATATTCAAATAAAAAATACTAGGAGGTAGAAATGAAAACAAAAATAACATTAATTGTGGATGCAATATTTGCGTTTATATGGTTAAATATATTTGTAAGAGGATTATACACTATTTCTTCCGCAAGTGGAGTAACTATGTCTAAAGCATTGAAAAGTATTAAAACAGAAGAAGCAAGTTTAGAAGAAATAAGTGCTGCTATGATAAATCTTGCTCAAAGCAAGGTAGCGCTAGGAGGTGTATTGACATTTGTTGGTGGGATAGGATTAATAGTATGTATGCATTGGTTGTTTATTTGTTTAAAAGACATAGATTTTACATATAGTAAGAATAAATAGCAAAAATAGAAAAGCTTCCTAAATAACATTACTATTAGGAAGCTTTTCTTTATGAAAGTTGAAAAAAGATAAACACTGTTACACTTCATGGAAAAAAGGCTGACAAGAAGTGTGACTTTTGAAACGGTATAAGATTTCCGTTTCAAAAAATATCAATTATTTCTGTTGATAAAAAGTAAATTGAAATGAAGAATAGGAGTGATTTCAAATACTAGAGATATTTATTAATAAAAAAGATACAAGTCATTTATTAATTATGCCATAGACACAAGTGATTCATTAAGTATGGTTTTTACAAAAGATGAAAATGATATTTCACAATATATATTGCAAGAATTGTATTACATAGTTTCGGAGTTAATTGTAGAAAAAAGAAATATTGGATATCATCCGGATACTAATACGGAATTTGAAAACAGTGATTATATAATAATGAGATGTTCTAAAGAGTTAAAACCTATATTTTTTGAAGCTGACAATATTGATAATTGGAATGGAGAGGTATTTCCGGAAGAGCTATGCTTTTATCGAAAAAAAAGAAATGGTTTTCATATATTAGCCATGAGAAAAAAGCATTTGTATATAATGAAACAAAGAGGAATATTGACTTTTTTAACGAAGAAAGCATTAAGTTCTATAGAATATTTCAGAGAAAAGTTTGAAGTTATGCATTGCACAGAACATAGAAGTGGAATTTCTAGAAAATGAAATCATTAAGAATAATAGTTCGTTAAATGTTGGTAGCAAGTTCGAAGTTACCTTAAAAGTATGCTTTAAAATAAATGGAGGAGATTTTTATGTTTAGGGAAAAAGGCTATAGGATTATTTTAATAGTAATCTTTTTAATTATATTAACATGCGTATCATTAAACATAAAAACTTATAATTCTAGAAAAAGAACTACAACGCAAATTCAAAATATAGTTAAAAGTTGTGTTATTGGAGATATTGAAAAATCATATATTAATGAGAAATATGGAAAGAAAATTAATGATTGTATTCAGATGAATTGGATGGAAGAGGGAGGAATAAAAATAACGCAAATAGAATGCAGTACATATAAAGAGAATTGGAGAGAAAATTATATTTGGATGGATGTTAGTTACAAGGGAATGCTAAAAAATGGCAATCGGGTTTCTGAGAGAGAATATTTTAAAATATTTTTTAAGAAGAATGGTGATAAAGTTTATATAAAAAAAGTTGGTGTTTCAGTTGGAGAAACTGGAGTATCGGATTTGGATTCGTAAAATAAGAAACACTATTACGGAAATGGCGCTGATACTGAAAGTGATACAAATCTTTATTATCTGCAGAGCAGATATTACGATGCAGAGGTGGGAAGAATTTTTGAGGAGAAATTTGGTGAAAAGGTATATGAATAAATATCATAAGCATGTTTGTATAACAAGTGAAATACAGGATAATGCATATGACGAACTTATGAATTGGTTAGAGTCAAAGTGCGACTCGTTTTCATTTTGCTTACCTCATTTTGGAAAAGTTGTAGTTACAGAATCTAATGCTGATATTTATCCAGAGTATGAAATTGGATATGTAGAAGAAGACGAAGAAAGCAAAAAAGATTATGAACAGTATAGGAGAATAGTGCAAAAATATTTGGAAAATATTTCAGAATATATCATAGAGAATTATGTTGATATAGAATATTGTGAAACGATTTCGGGGTATGAAAAGGAAATCTTTATTATTAAATTTAATAATATTACAAAAAAGTTTTTTGAAAATGTTAAGGATTTGTATGGCTGGTTGTATCCGGAATTTCCAGAAGATTTAAGCTTTTATATTGATGGGGAATTGTACATGAGAAGTATTGCACATGAGAGAATTTGTGAGTTCTATTCTGAATCAAAAGAATTAAAGCAATTTCTCAAAAATAATGGTTTACAATTTTGTGAGTTGAAATATTAATAGCTTATATTTAACTTAATCTTATGTTGTGTTTAAATTTAAACTTTTTTTAAGAAATAGTGTCAAAGAAAGTAGAGGACAGCCATAAATTGGCACACTTAAATAAGCTGTCTCAGGAGGCCGTTTTTAAAGTGTTATAGGGTTAGTAAATCAGATCAGGAAACTAATAATTCATCAAGAGGAAGCAATCCTTCTCGTTGTAATAGTTTCTTGGCTTGTTTGATAACTTTTGATTTTTGTTTTTCAACAAGAGTGACAAGAAGTGACGGATTTATAAAAAACAAAAACATTGTTTTTTCACTCACATATCCTGTTTTACTTTTGGTATGACGAATATAATCTACAGTAAGCTTTTTGCGTAGCTTCTTTACATGCATATTAATAGTGTTGAGTATATTGATAAGTACAATGTTAATGGTATGTGGGAAAAAATATAGTGATTATAAAAACATTTGGATATCTAAAGATGGAAAAGTAAAAAAAAGAACCTGAAGGAATAGCAATAATAGAATAAGTAATTTAGCATAGAGTTTATAAATAAAATGAAATAATTTGTTGAATTATTAGCTAATAGGTTGTAAAATATACTCTGTAAAGTGCTTATGGACACAGAGAAAAAGGAAAATTTAATAATTACAACAGGGGAGCTTGTAGGCAGGCTGAGAGGAAGTGATCAACTTCGACCCATGAACCTGATTTGGATAATGCCAACGTAGGAAGAAATCAATTTTAAGATTCATTGCGGACAGACCAAATAGGTTTGTCCTTTTTCTTTTGTGAAAAATTAAATTCAGGAGGACAAAGATGTTTAAAGAATGTTTAGAAAATGTTAGAAAGAATGTGCCATTAGTACACAATATTACAAATTACGTAACAGTAAATGATGTTGCAAATGTTTTACTTGCCTGTGGAGGAAGCCCTATTATGTCTGATGACATTGATGATGTGGTAGATATTACATCTATTTGTGGTGGACTTAACATTAATATTGGAACATTAAACAAGAACACTATTCCTTCAATGTTTGCAGCAGGAAAGAAAGCAAACGAATTAGGTCATGTTGTTTTACTTGACCCGGTTGGAGCAGGAGCAAGTGCCTTAAGAACTAACACAGCTAACGAACTTATGGAAAAAGTAAAGTTTGATGTTGTTAGAGGAAATATTTCAGAAGTTAAGACTTTAATGGTTGGAAGTGGAAGTACTAAAGGTGTTGACGCTGACGTAGCCGATAAAGTTACAGATGAAAATCTTGAAGAAACTATTTCTAAATTAAAAGCTTTTTCAAAAGCAACAGGAAGCATTATTGCCGTAACAGGAGCAATTGACTTAGTTTGCAATAGTGAAAAATGCTATGTAATAAGAAATGGTAAGCCACAGATGAGTTCAATTACAGGAACAGGTTGTCAGCTTTCAGGACTTATGACAGCATATTTAGTAGCTAACTCTGACAACAAGTTAGAAGCAGCCGCAGCTGCAGTTTGCTTAATGGGACTTGCAGGAGAGATTGCTTATGACAGAATGCAGGATGGTGATGGCAACTCAACATACAGAAACAGAATTATTGATGCTATCTACAACATGGATGGAGACACATTGGAAAAAGGAGCAAAATATGAAATCAAGTAATACTACAACAGATGAGTTATTACTATATGCAGTAACAGACAGAGCCTGGCTTGTAAACGAAACACTTTATGAACAGGTTGAAAAATCATTAAAGGGTGGAGTAACTTTTGTACAGCTTAGAGAGAAAAAACTTGATGAAGAAAGTTTTTTACAGGAAGCCATTGAAATAAAAGAGTTATGCAAAAAGTACAACGTTCCATTTGTAATAAATGATAATGTAGACATTGCCATAAAAATGGATGCAGACGGAGTACACGTTGGACAAAGCGATATGGAAGCAGGAGACGTTAGAAAGAAACTTGGTCCTGACAAAATTATTGGCGTTTCAGCCCAGACAGTCGAACAGGCAATTTTAGCTGAAAAACACGGAGCTGACTACTTAGGAGTTGGAGCAGTATTTCCAACAGGCTCAAAAGATGATGCAGAAGATGTACCTTTTGAAACATTAAAAGCCATATGTGAAGCGGTAAGCATACCAGTAATCGCAATTGGCGGAATAACAAAGGACAACGTAAAAGAACTTGCAGGAAGCGGTATTTGCGGAATCGCAGTAATAAGTGCCATATTTGCAAGCAAAGACATAGAAGCTGCAACAAAAGAACTAAAAGTCAACACAATAAAAGCTGTAAAGTAGGAGAACAAATGTCAACAGGATTTATATTTGATGTAGATGGAACAATACTAGACTCAATGGGAATATGGATGAACGTAGGAGAACTATATCTAAAAGATATGGGAATAAAGGCGGAACCAAATCTTGGAGAAATTCTATTCGAAATGACAATGAATGAAGGTGCAGAATACATACAAAAAAAGTATAATCTAAACCTTACAACAGAAGAAATATGCACCGGAATAAACAACCGTGTATACAAATTCTACGAAAAAGAAGCAATGCCAAAACCAAAAGTTATAGACTTTATAGAACAAGCCTACGATAACAAAATCCCAATGACAATAGCAACGTCAACAGACAGACCAATGATAGAAGCAGCTTTTAAAAGACTGCACATAGACAAATATTTCAAAAAAATATTTACCACGACAGAGGTTGGGTATGGAAAAGACAAACCGGACATCTTCATAAAAGCAATGGAAGAAATGGGAACAACACCAAAGCAAACATGGCTATTTGAAGATGGAGCATACTCAATAGAAACAGCCAAACAACTAGGCATAAAAACAATAGGAATCTATGATCCTGCAAGCGAAAAAGACCAGGAAAAAATAAGAAACCTAACAAACATCTACATAAAAAATTGGACAGAACACAAAACCCTACTTAACCAAATACAAAACAACAAGTAGAAACAACCGAAACAAAAATAACAAGGAAAAACTATTTAACCAAAAACAAACAACAGGGTTTCCTATTATTCAAACAAACAATAATAAACCCTGACAAAGCGATAAATTGGGGGCACCACCTTATATCGCTATACAAAACACAAGCCAACCTAAAAGGAACAACTTGTGAACCACAAAAACTAAAAACTTACAGGCAAAACATTATATAGTGAAAGTACTATTATCACCGGCGGAAGAAAATTTTGAAAACAAACAATAGGCAGATTTTGGCAATTTTGCGAGCATAGTGTAAAGCGAGAAACCTACTGTTTGAGCCGTAGGCGAGTTTAGGTTTTCGCTTTACAATAGACGGCGGAGCAAAATAACAAAATCAACGTGTTTGTGACAAAATTTTCTTTCGCCGGTGAGGAAAACTATCAGTAAAGTTTTGCCGGAAAAGGAGAAAAGAATGAACACAGCATTAACAATTGCAGGAAGTGATTCTTGTGGAGGCGCCGGAATACAAGCAGACATAAAGACAATGACAGCTAATGGAGTTTATGCCATGAGTGCTATTACAGCCTTAACTGCTCAAAATACAACCGGCGTATCAGACATCTATGAAGTAAGCCCTGAATTTTTACAGGCACAGCTAAAAGCTATATTTGAAGACATAACACCGGATGCCATAAAAATAGGAATGGTATCATCAAGTGACTTAATCAAAACAATAGCTAAAAGCCTAAAAGAATACAATGGAAAGAACATAGTTCTTGATCCCGTTATGGTTGCAACAAGCGGAGCAAAATTAATAAGCGATGATGCCATAAGCACTTTAAAGGAATACTTAATTCCTTTGGCAACAGTAATAACACCAAATATTCCGGAGGCAGAAGTATTATCCAATATGGAAATACATAATGAAGAGGAAATGATAAAGGCAGCAGCAGTTATTAGCGAAAAATATGACTGCGCCGTATTATGCAAGGGCGGTCACAGCATAAATGATGCCAACGACCTTCTTTACAGAAACGGTGAATACAAGTGGTTCTATGGTAAGAGAATTAACAATCCTAATACACATGGAACAGGATGTACACTTTCCAGTGCCATAGCTTCAAATCTTGCAAAAGGCAGAGATTTGGATACATCAGTGGAAAAGGCAAAAGAATATATTTCAGGAGCATTATCAGCAATGCTTGATTTAGGAAAAGGCAGTGGTCCTATGAATCATGCATTTGCAATTAAGTGCGACTAAAAAAGGAAAGAGGTACATAAAATGGATAAAAAAGGGACATCAGTATTTAGTAATAGTTTAATTTGGTTTGGAGCAGGTGTATCAATTGCAGAAATTGTAACAGGTACATATCTTGCTTCACTTGGAATGGAAAAAGGCATTCTTGCGATTATTATCGGACACTTAATTGGCTGCTCACTTTTATTCCTTGCAGGAGTAATCGGTGCAAAGACAAAGAAAAGTGCAATGGAAACAGTAAAGATAAGTTTCGGTCAGAAAGGAAGTATTCTATTTTCAGTATTAAATGTTATTCAATTGGCAGGATGGACAGCCATTATGATTTATGACGGCGCACTTTCAGCCAACGGAATTTTTAATACAGGAAACTGGGTGTGGTGCATTGTAATCGGTGTACTTATTATTATTTGGATTTTTATTGGAATAAAAAACATCGAAAAAGTAAATGTTGTTGCAATGACAGCTTTATTTATTCTAACAATTATTTTGTGTAAAGTTGTTTTCTTTGACAACGGTGTGGCAACAAGTATTCCTGATGATGGATTAACGTTTGGTGCGGCAGTAGAACTTGCAGTAGCAATGCCACTTTCCTGGCTTCCATTAATCAGTGATTACACAAGAGAAGCAGAAAAGCCAATTAAGGCAACAGCAGCAAGTGCCATTGTTTACGGAGTTGTAAGCTGTTGGATGTATATAATTGGAATGGGTGCAGCTATTTTTGCACAGAATGCAGGAATCGACCAGATAATGTTAAAGGCAGGTCTTGGAATAGCAGGACTTCTTATAATTGTTTTTTCAACAGTTACAACAACATATTTGGATGCATATTCAGCAGGTGTTTCAAGTGAAACAATCTTTAGCAAAATTAACGGAAAGTATATGGCGATTGCAGTAACAATCGTTGGTACAATAGCAGCAATTATTTACCCAATGGACGATATTACTGATTTCCTTTATTTAATAGGTTCAGTATTTGCACCTATGATTGCAATTCAAATTGCAGACTTCTTCATTATCAAAAACAATAGCGAAGATAAAAACGTTGAAATTACAAATATTATAATCTGGGTTATTGGATTTATTCTATACAGATATCTTATGACAGTTGATATAATTGTTGGAAATACATTGCCTGATATGGCAGTTACTGTTATTATATGTATTATAGTCAGTAAATTTAAAAAGGCTAAATAAGTAGCGCAGATTATTTTGACTTAAATAACAATCATATATAATCTGTGCCAAATGGGAAATGGAGAAATGTATGATTAATTATGGATTTTCAATAAAAGGAAAGTCCCACAGTACCAGAAATATGGCCTGTCAGGACGCTAATAAAGTAATACAACTTAATAATGGATGCTCAGTAGGTTTAGTAGCTGACGGTGTAGGAAGTGCAAAATCTTCCGATATAGGAGCAAAGATTGCAGTAGAAAAAGCAGGAGAATATTGTAGTAAAAATATTAATTCCGGTATGAATTTAGACCAACAATTGCAGGTATTAAAGGATTCTTTTTCTTATGCATTAAATAGCATTAACCAGTATGCAACAGAGAACAATGCACAGATTGAAGATTTCGATACAACTCTTAGCGGAGCGATTTATGATGGACAAAGCATTGCTTATGGACACGCCGGGGATGGTGGCATAGTTGTAAAAAAGAATGACGGAACTATGGATATCATAACTGAACAGCAACAGGGTGAGAACAAGCAGTATGTTAAGCCATTGAGAGCAGGAGAAGGCAGTTGGAGCTTTGGAAAGTTAGACAACAACATTGCTTCAGTTATGCTTGTTACAGATGGTATTCTTAATGAACTTATTTCACCATTTTTGTTAAATGCCACAGACAGTGTTGCAAAAGCAACAGGTCAGAAGAAAGTTTACAATTCAGCAGCAGAATTTCTTATGAATCCTGACTGTGTTATGAATAATAAGTCATTTAACAATCCTAAGAACATTCTTGAAAGTTTCTTAGACGGAGATATGGACAGAAATGTTTTTTCTAATTGCTTGAAGAATGGATATAGTAAGTTTTTTGACGAAAATCTTACAAAAAGATTGTGCGACGGAATGGCTAAGTATAGCTATCCTGTTTGGGCAATAGACCAGATTACAGACGACAAAACTGTTGTATGTATGATGAATGAACAGGCAAAGGTTTCATGCCAGCCACCTGCATTTTACAGCGAACCGGATTGGCAGGGATTAAAAACCACATATGAGAAAATGGTTCATCCTGAAAAATTTGCTAATGAACAGCCTAAGAAAGATTTGGAAAGTACACAGCAGATTAATACAGACAACAATGCCAAAAAGCAAAGTCAGAACAAACCTAAGTCAGAAGACAATGCTAACAAGCAGTCTGACAATAATAAAAACAAAACAAAAAAGACAAAGAAAACTAAGACTAAAAAGACCAGAGGCAGAAGCAAAAAGTCAAGAGGAGGCATAAGCACTCCAAGCTTAGGTCGCAGGGAGAGAAGAGGAAGAAGAGGCAGACGTCAGAGAAAGCAGCATCATTTCTTCACTAACCTGTTATTATTCTTAATTCTTATTTGTATGGCTGCAGCAGTTGCAGTGGGAGGTTTGTTTGTATATAAACGTTATTATCAGAATAGAAATAATAATGAGAGCCAGACTGAAAGTGTAAATAAGAATAGCAAGTCAGATACAAACAGTGGAGATTCAAACGGAAGCGATGATGTAGGTTCTGATAAAGGTTCAGATAGTTCAACTGGAAGTGATTCAGGAAGTTCAGATGACAGTTCCAGTGGAAGTTCAGAAAAGTCAGATAGCGATTCTAGTGGAAGTTCTGATTCAGGAAGTTCAAGCTCAGATTCAGATGGCTCAGATTCATCTAATAACGGAAGTAGTAGCGATTCATCAGATTCAGGTGACAGTTCATCAAGCGATGGCACTGATTCACAGGCAGTTGATGGAGAATAATATCCTACAAAAATAATATAAAATAAAAAGGTTTCTTGAAAAATGCTCACAATGATGTATAATATTGTGGTATGCGTAGGCATTTTTTTAGAAGCCTTTTTCTTTTAATAACAAAATACCTACAGATTCAGGGGTACTAAGTTGAATATTAAAGATTTATTAAAAAGTAAAAAGTTTAAAAATATACTGATAACAATAGTAGAAATTCTTGTTGTGGCAGGAATAATATTTGCAGCGTTAATGTATATGCAAAGCAAGATTAACAAAGATGCAGATAAGACCAGCGGTGTTGGAAATAATATCGCCAAAGATGAAGAAGAGGAAACAGTACAGAAACAGGCAGATGAATTTTATTTGCAGATTAATATGGCAAAGAATGTTATGGTAGTCTACAGATATGATGCTGACAAGAAGAACAAGACAGCCTATAAGATTTTTCCATGCACATTGGGAGAGAATGTTAAAAAGGGCAAATACAAAACTGAAAAGAGCTATTCATGGGTTAAAAACAATGGATGGCACAGGTACAATACTTTATATACTTATTCAGCATGGATTCAGTCAGCAGAATATAGCGACAGATATCCTGATACTTTAGTTAAGAAGTCTTATAATTCGGTAGGTAAGAATAAGAAAGTTGACAAGTCAATTATTTTGTATGCATCAGATGCAGCTTGGGTTTACAATAACTGTAAGTACAAGACAGTGCTTGAAATAGTGAAAGGTTCAAAGAAAGACCAACTTCCACTACAGGTTGGAAAAAAGACTGAAACAAACAAGTATTGTGGATGGGATCCTACAGATCCTGATAAAAGCAATCCATACTTGAAGAAGGCTAATGGCGCAATAGCAACAGGATACACACCTGTTAATGTTGAAAAAGGTGAAAAGATAGATTATTTTAGTAACCTGTTAGCATTAGATGAATCAGGAAGGAATATTACAGGAAAGCTTAAGTATAATAAGATTGATTCTTACAAAACAGGAACATCTAAAGTGACATATACTTACAAGCTTAAATCAGGTAAGAAGATAACAGCTTCATTATCATACAAGGTAGTTGATACAACAAAGCCTAAGGTTACATGTTCTAAGACTCAGTTTACTTATGAAGTAAAAAGCAAAGACCAAAAGGATATGAACAAGGAATCTAACGCTAAGGCTATTAAAGAAATGGTTAGAAAGTATGTATCCTGTAATGAAAGTGACGTAACAATCACAATAACAACAGTTGATCCATTGGAATTAAAGGAAGGCAACTTCCCGGTTTCAATTAAGGCACAGGACAAGGCAGGAAACGTTGGTTCATGTCAGGTAATGTGTGAAATAAAAGTAAAAGAATCTGAGGGTAATAAGCGATTTGAACCGTCAAAGGCTCAAAAGAAGAAACTTAAGCTTCCTAAGGAGACTACAAAGAAGTCTGAAAAAACCACAAAGGAAAAAAAGACTAAGGAGAAAGCAACAAAGAAGGAAAGCGAAACAACAAAAAATGTTAAGCAGCCTGAAACAACTAAGTCTTCTAAGAAAGACACAACAACAATAGCTAAAGATTAAATTTTTATACATATTTTTAGGAGGAAATAAATTATGGCAACACCTTATAATCATAAGGAAATTGAAAAAAAGTGGCGTCACAATTGGGATGTAACCCCTATTAATAAAGACACTACAAAACCCAAATATTATTGTCTTGACATGTTCCCTTATCCATCAGGATCAGGACTTCATGTAGGACATTGGAGAGGATATGTTATTAGTGATGTATGGAGTAGATATAAGATGCTTCATGGTTATCATATTATTCATCCTATGGGATGGGATGCTTTTGGTCTTCCGGCAGAAAACTATGCTATTAAGATGAAGACACATCCAGCTATTTCAACAGCAGCTAATATTGCAAACATTAAGAGACAGATTAATGAAATTGCTTCTCTTTATGACTGGGATATGGAAGTTAACACAACAGATCCTAAGTTCTATAAATGGACTCAGTGGATTTTTGTTCAGATGTTTAAGAAAGGACTTGCTTACGAGAAAGAAATGCCAATTAACTGGTGTCCATCATGTAAGACAGGTCTTGCTAATGAAGAAGTTGTTAACGGATGTTGTGAAAGATGTGGAGCAGAAGTTACAAAGAAGAACCTTAAGCAGTGGATGTTAAAAATCACAGCTTATGCTGACAGACTTCTTGCAGATTTAGACAAGCTTGACTGGCCTGAAAAAGTTAAAAAAATGCAGGCAGATTGGATTGGAAAATCATATGGTGCAGAAGTTGACTTTAAATTAGAAAACTCAGATGAGAAGATTACAGTATATACAACAAGACCTGATACACTTTACGGTGCAACATTTATGGTACTTGCTCCTGAACATGCCATGGCAAAATCTCTTGCAACAGATGAGACAAGAGCAGATGTTGAAGCATACATTCAGATGGCAGCTAATAAGTCATCTGTAGACAGACTTCAGGGAAAAGAAAAAACAGGCGTATTTACAGGAAGTTATGCAATTAACCCATTAAACGGTGCAAAGGTTCCAATCTGGCTTTCAGATTATGTACTTGCTGACTATGGTACAGGTGCAATTATGTGTGTTCCTGCACATGATGACAGAGACTTTGCTTTTGCAACTAAGTTTAACATTCCAATTATTCAGGTTATTGCAAAAGATGGTAAAGAAATCGAAAATATGACAGAAGCTTACACAGAGGCTTCCGGAACGATGATCAATTCCGGAGAATGGAATGGCATGGAAAGCTCTGTCCTTAAGAAAGAAGCTCCACATATCATCGAAGAAAGAGGAATCGGACGTGCAACTGTAAACTACAAGCTGCGTGACTGGGTATTCTCCCGTCAGAGATACTGGGGAGAACCAATTCCGATCGTACACTGCCCGGAATGTGGCGCTGTACCGGTACCGGAGGATCAGCTTCCGCTGAGACTGCCGGATGTAGAATCTTATGAACCGACAGGAACAGGAGAATCTCCACTTGCGGGAATCGATGAATGGGTAAATACAACCTGTCCTGTTTGTGGAAAACCGGCAAAACGTGAGACAAATACCATGCCGCAGTGGGCTGGATCTTCATGGTATTTCCTGCGTTATGTAGATAATCACAACAACGAAGAACTTGTATCCAGAGAAAAAGCAGATGCAATGCTTCCGGTAGATATGTATATCGGTGGTGTAGAACATGCAGTACTTCACCTTCTGTATTCAAGATTCTATACTAAATTCCTTTGCGATATCGGTGTGATCGATTTTGATGAGCCGTTTGTCAAACTGTTCAACCAGGGAATGATCACAGGTAAGAATGGTATCAAGATGAGTAAGTCAAAAGGAAATGTCGTGTCTCCGGATGATCTTGTAAGAGATTATGGATGCGATTCTTTAAGAATGTATGAACTCTTCGTAGGACCACCGGAACTGGATGCAGAGTGGGATGACAGAGGAATCGATGGTGTATACCGTTTCCTTAAGAAACTCTGGAACCTGCTTATGGACAGCAAGGATAAAGATATCAAACCAACCAAAGAGATGATCAAAGTACGTCATAAACTGGTTTATGATATCACAACCCGTCTGGAAAGCTTCAGCCTGAATACCGTTATTTCTGCATTCATGGAGCATACAAATACACTGGTTGCGATCGCTAAGAAGGAAGGCGGAGTAGACAGAGATACTCTGGATACCCTTGCTGTATTACTGGCACCATTTGCACCACATATGGCAGAAGAAATCTGGGAAGAACTTGGCAACAAAGAAAGCGTATTCCGTGCCGGATGGCCAAAATACGATACAGAAGCCATGAAAGATGATGAAATCGAAATTCCGGTACAGATCAATGGAAAAACAAGAGCAGTCATCAAGATTTCCGTAGAGGCTACAAAAGAAGAAGCAATCGCTGCCGGAAAAGAAGCAATCGCAGATAAACTTACAGGAAATATCGTAAAAGAAATCTACGTTCCGAAGAAGATCATAAACATTGTGCAAAAATAGGCAGTGCAAATAAGGAAAGCCGAGGTCAAATCCTGCTAGCAGGAATTTGACCTCGGCTTGAGTTATTTATAGGGCGTATGCCCGTCAATCGAACGAACTATGTTCGTGAGATTGTGCACTGCCGTAAATTTGCGACAAAAGTAATCCATTCAAGGCGTATGCCCGTCAATCGAACGAACTTGTTCGTAAGATTGGAGCACTGCCGTAATTCTGCGACAAAGTAAATCATTCAAGTATAAGTCCGTCAATTTTCCGGTAATCCTTTACGGATTCCAAAAGTGGATGCAGGGAAAAAGGGAATACAGCTGATCAACCGGAATATGGTCAGAAATATTTCATTTGATAACAAATAAAAATATGCTATACTGTTCTTGAACTTTGAGTAAGGAGGAACAAACAGATGGGAAATGTACACAGTATAGACGTAGAAGAGGATCAGTTTGCATACCGTTATGATACGCAGCTTTTGATTGACAGAAGAGATGAAGATCTGGATGAAGATGAGATTGCAGAATATATATCCGAACATTTTGAAGGAAACTGTCTGATCGCGGTAGGAGATGAAGATCTGATCAAAATTCATTTCCATACAAACGAGCCATGGAAGATTCTGGAATATTGTAATAGTATTGGCGAGAT
>ENA-OPYH01000972-OPYH01000972.1-human-gut-metagenome-genome-assembly--contig:-NODE-972-length-17375-cov-8.827829_pt1 | contig 17375 bp, 17 predicted proteins | sample MGYA00241254_ERZ501488 | MGnify/ENA primary metagenome ERZ501488 (study PRJEB25962, sample SAMEA2042660) | human gut metagenome | biome: human gut; feature: human-associated habitat; material: faeces...
GGATTTCCCCGGATTCAGACAGGTTCTTCACGGCTGCGCTGACCGCTGCCGTGATGGTCGCTGCATGGGCATCAGCGGCGGCGTTGTGCTTCTCAATTTCGGCCTTAACCAGCTTCATCAACGTCTGCACCTGAGGGTCAACGGTGATGGACAAGTTGGCTTCTGCCGAAACGGCCAGCAGAACGGCGATTTCAAACGAAAACTCGGAGTTTGTGCTTGCGGCAGGGACTTCAATGCCGCGCTCGTCCTGCATCAGGAACAGGAGTGTTTCGGCGCCGTCATTCAAGACACCGAAAACGCCGATCTGGTGCATAACGTAGGTGTCTGCTGCACCGGTGACCTGAATGCTGACCTTACGGGCGGTTTTGCCGTCGTCTGTGACGGTTTCGATGCCCAGCAAGGACAGCTCGTGCGTGTTGCCGCTGACTGCGGTTTCTGCCGACAAGTCGGTGTCAACAGAGCCGGTGCCGCTCGCGGCGCGGGTAATGGTCAGTGCGCCGCCGGAGAGAGATTCCGACAGCAGGGCGGCACCGGCTTTCGTGTAACTGGATTTTTCCCAACTCACGTTGTCTGTCCTCCAATCGTAATGGTTACGGTTTCATGTGTGTGTGCAAGCCTGCCTGCGGCATAGGCTTGCGCGGAAACGGATTTCGGGGCAATGATTCCGGGGAGCTTAACTTCCGCCATCATCCTTGCCGATGCAGCAGCTCCGGCGGTGTATGCCGTAGCACCAACAGCTCGCGGCTGAATCACACCCGGCAGCCGGATGGTGCAGGATGCATTAACATTGTATAATTTCCCGGAAATATACGCGAGCTTCGTTTTCGGCTGATACAGCAGAGATAGGCGATATGTCAAATGCGACGGTTTAATTTTCTTTATCTGCTTTACAATGCGAAGAACATTTACTTCCTCCGCATCATCTGCTTTCAGATAAACGCCAAAAGTATACGGTGCGATATACTCTCTAATTTCCACGTCACATTGCGTTGTTGCCTCAAGAATCCTTTTGAAACGTTCCGGGTTCATCGGAGCACGGGCGCCGCGGCGGGCGATTATGTCCGCCCGGCGGGCTGCCAGGCTCCGGCTCTCGTCCACCTCGATGCCGTAACGCTGCTCCCAGTAGCGCAGGGCCCAAGTTGCCGTTTCCGGGTTTGCCTGCTCCCGCAGTTCCGAGAAGCGGATCTCCGCGTCGTCCACCTCCTGGCCCATGACCTCATAAAGCCACTTCGCCACATAGGACCGCTCATAGATAGGCGAAACGCGGGAGATCATGCGCTGGGAAACGCGGTTTTCGGGGAATTTTTCAAGGTCGAAGTTCTTCCGGGTGCTCATTCGCTGGTCGCCTCCGTGTCCTTGATGCCGTGGATTTCACCGGTGCAGGGGTAGTCTGCCGGGTCCAGTGGAATGTCTTTCACGTCGCCGTTTACAAGGACCTTGGAGAAGTTCTTCACGCCCTCGGTGCGGGTCAGTGCCGCGTGGATCTCGTTATACTTCACCAGGCTGTCAGCCTTGGCGGTGATGTAATACTCAATCAGCGCAGAACGGAAGGTTTCTTCCACCTCCGTTGCGGTCTTGGCGCCGTCCAGCTGCAAACCCTCGACGGAAATGTTCACCACTTCGCCCTCGGGGGCCTGCACCAGAAGGATTGCGCCCACAGGTGCCTTGCGTTCAATCCGGTTGTCATCCCTCATAATGTGGTCATACACGTTTTGGATAATAGAGCCGTTGGCGGGCTCGCCGGAAGAATCCAGAATAATAAGGCGCACCCAGTTGGGATGCGTCTTTTCATACTGGGCATCAACCAGTACCGTGCCCACGCCGGAAACCTCTTTGGCCCAGCGGATATAGTCCGCGTCGCAGCCCACAAAGGATTCGCCCGAAGTTTCGTCATACTCCGCAATGCGCAGGCGGAGGGATTCGTCGTCTTCCTCCTCTGCGCCGCCGGTGATCTTGTCGGCGTTGTTCACAAGGGTAACGCCTGCAATCGGGTCCATCATAATTGTAATGACTCCCGCGCCCACGTTGCCGGTGGGGCCGGGCTCTACGGCCGTTACAGCAACGTCAACGGTGCCGTCCTCCCCGTCGGTCGCCTCGCCAATGTAGGCCGCGGAATCCGTGGCGTATTCAATGGCGGGCACTCCGCCGCAAGAAGGCACACAGACCACAGTCCCCTCCGGGATCTGTGTGCCAGGCGTACCGGTGAAGGTAACGATACCGGCCGCAGCGTTCGCCGGGCGTCTGGAAAGGCCGTCAGCCCTGGCGTGGCCGTCAAGGTATGCACCATAGGACCACGCCGGAAACATCAGCTTCAAGGTTTCCACAAGGTGGAAATTCAGAAGTTCGTCCTTTTCAAGCGCTGTCGGATAGGTAAAGTCCCAAGGGAAACCGCCTTCGGTGTCGTCAATGTCGGGCGGGAGGCTTTCCATCATGCGCGCCTGGATCTGCTCTGCCGTTTCGGTTTTCAGCCAGTCAGGCGGAGAAAATGCCGGAATTGTGGCCATGCTCTCACCTCCTTACTTTGAAAAGTTCAGGTTGACGGTCTGGATCTCGTCATAGCCGCGGCCCTTTATGTTAAATGCACAATCGCAGCTGTCCGGCCCGTTCCATGTAAACGTGAAGTCGCGGCAATACTCTGTTTTGGGGTTTGCCATGATGGCCTCAATAATAGTCCGTTCCAGACTAGCTTCCACGCTGGCGTGGTCGCTCTGTGCAAGCGAGATTTCAAGCTCTGCGCCGTACTTGGTCGAATACGCCAGAAAGGCGTCCCGCTCCGTCATAACGGTTTTCATGCACCACTGCATATAGGCTTCGCGGCCGCTGGCTCCTGCCATGCGTCCGGCGCCGTCAAGGCGAAAATCGCCGGTCGCGTAGTCAAAATAAACAGAGGGTTTATATTGCTGCTTCCGGCTCTCCTCGTTCTTCTTTGTGACGAAGTCGGGGACTTCAAAAACGGGGTAAAGCTGCTTTTCAGCCATGGGAAAGTCCTTCCTTTCGTCTGGTTATTTTTTCAGGTCCTCCGCCGGGCAGATAATATCCACCACAACGGCCTCCGACTGCACCCAGGCCACCAGAACACGGTCCCCGGGTTTCAGGCGGCGCATTTTCTCGGGAATCAAAACGTGGTGCTGGTGGGCGCCCTCCGGTCCTCCGCTTCCCGCGTTGCTCTGCGGCGGGTCTGGCGGGTCTGGTTGAGCACTGGCTGCCACGCCAATCGATCCGGTGCAAGGCTTTCCGAGAGAATCCTTTAACTTTGAAACAGCATTGTGCTCATGCTCTCCGCTGCCCGGAGAGCCAACGGCCTGGGTCTTCGCCAGAATGTCCCCGGTTTTGCCAAGGGTCAGCTGACGGCAGACGTGGTAATCTTCTACCGGAATCGGAATGGAAAAGGTGTTCGTTTGGAGGCTGTAATCGCCCATGATCTCGCCAAAATCAAGGACCAGGGCGGAATTTCGATCCTGATCCTTTTTGTTCTGCCCGGTCAAAACCTGGGCCAGGTGGTTCACGCCCTTGTTGCCAGAACTCGGGTTCACGGTTTCCTCCTTCCGTTACTTTGAAAAGGTGCCTTCATCCACCCAGCCGTAAACGTGCGTTTCGGCCCAGTTCTGATAAATCAGGTGGTACGGGTGTTTTGCGCCTTTCTTTATGATGGTTATTTTGGCCTTGCCGGGTGAAAGGTTTGTGCTTGCGGCCTTTGCATCGGTGGACGCCTTGTAATGGCTGCCACCGACAAAGTTCACAATGTCGCCCACCTTGTACTCGTCAGAGCCTTTCTTGTTTCCGGTCGAATCCTCGCCCAAAACTTTAACGGTCATGGTCATGGTGCGGTTTGCTGCATCGTGCTGCACTCCCAGCACTGTGCAAAAGCCGTTCACGGTCCTGGCCGCGGCCCGGATCTTATCGCCCTTGCGAATGAACGGAAGATCTGCGCCTTTCAGCGTGGTTTTCCGTGCAGGCTCTCCCTTTTCGTCAAGGATTTTTTGCCCGGCGGACTTGGCCTGTGCGGCCGTGTCGTCCGAACTGCGGGTATAGATCCGCTGCCGGACGCCGTACTCCGTTTTCCCGTCCAGGGTGGCTTCCACAGACCGCTTCTGGGTCTTCTTTTCAAGGCCTATCACCTTAACGCGGGTCACAAGGTCGGCCGTGCTGATCTTGTCTCCGCTCGTCGTCAGGTTGTCGTCCTCGTCAAAGTGGTAAACTGTTTCGTTGGCGTTGATGGGCAGAACGTTCACCTTGCCACCGCTCATTCTTATAACGTAGTTGTCCGCGCCGTGCTTTTCGGCATCGTCCAGAAGCTCCGTTATAATGTCCCCCAGATATTCCGCTTTGAAAAGCGTTTTTGCGTGGGGCTTGTCCGGGCCCTTGTATTCTCCGGCCGGGATTCCCCAATCGGAAAAGATGGCGTTCAGGGCGGATTTCGTGCCGGTTCCAGCCTTGATATAGCGGTCGTCCTGGCTCTTTTGGAGGTTGTAAAGGTCGTCGTAGCACACCACGGAAAAGTCCTTCATGGCGGCCCCGTCCTGCGGGTTCCACTCGATCACTTTCCCGCTGGCAACTTCCTGTTCATCGCCTCCGGCCGATGCCGTTACCACAATGGCGGTGTTCGGCTTTATGGTCGAAGAAAGCGGGCTCCCGTTATAGTCCACGTTTGCAACAGTGAACGAAAAACGGGAACTCAACTCGCTCTCTCCTTCCTCCCAGCCCAGATCCATGACTGCTGGGGTCACGTTCAGCCGGGTGCCGTCTTGCAGGACCGCATAAACATTGTATGCTACCTTGGAAACGTCGATCATGCGGTCCTCCTCACCCCGGAATGGTCAAAACCTGGCCCGGCTTAATCAAATTCGGGTTGCTCCCGATTACGGCCTTGTTGGAGTTGTAGATCTCCGAATACCGCGAACCGTTGCCAAGGTACTTCTTGGAAATGGACCACAGCGTGTCCCCAGGCTTCACAGTGTAGGTTTTGCCGGTCGCCTGGGTGGAAGCTGCGGCCGCTGCGCTTGCCGGGCGCTCGTCCAGGCTTCCGCCATCCGTTTTCCCGTCTGCCTCGTCCGTGGTTTTAATCAGAATGTCCTTTGCTTGCACAAAGGAAATGCTGTATTCTGCCCGGTCGAAGTATTCATGGGTAACGGTGAAGTTCTGGATATAAACGTCGTGGTTTATGGCCGTGCCGGTCACAAGAAGCCGAAGTTTCTTCCGGTTCTTCTTCCAGCCGTCAAGAATGCCGATCATCACGCGGGGCGGCTTCCAGTCGAAAAGCGAAACGATACCCATGCCCAGCATGGAAACGCCGGGGAGAATACCGTTCCAGGAAAATTGCGCCAGCTTCTCGCCGTTCGGGATCTTCACCTCGCCAACATTCAGGATGTTGTAGGAAATGAAATTCCCCTCCCGTTTGTCGGAAACCTTCTCGGGTGTAAGGGGGAGCGCAATTCTGGTTCCCGTGTCGAGCTGGGTAAGGTACACAATCTCGGGTAACATTTTGCCCTCCTTTCCTTATGCGGGCATATTCGCAAGGACACGGGCCAGGCGTTCGGCCAGCTCGTCGCTTATGTCGTCCACCATTTCGCGGATGCGGGATTTCACGGTTGCGATAATCTCGTCCGGGCTCATGCCTGCGGTGCCCTGGATGATAAACTGCGGGTTCAGCCCAATTTCTACCGGAATAGAAATGGGCTGCGCTACGGCTCCTGCGGGCGCCTGCGGCGCCGGTGCCGGGTACACGACGGGGGAGAACGTGGGCACGTTTTCGGGCGTGTCGTCGTCCGAATCGCCCGAATAGTCGGCGCCAAGAATCGATCCCGTTTGATTCCAAAGATCAAGCGCTCTAGTTCGGCGGCTGCCGCCAAGCGGAATAATCGCTTCCGGGCCGTCTTCTGCCACAAGGCCAACGTGCGGGCTCGTCATAATGCCGCCCATAGCGTGCGGAGTAACACGGCCGCCTCCTCCGCCGCTGCTCGTGCCTCCGCCGGTCGTAAACGATCCGGCAGAGAGGCCAGAACTAAAGGCGTTTTTGGCGTTGGTGAAAAATCCGCTGATTTTGTCGCCCACGCCAGACCAGAAGCCGGTCCACTTCGCCGGAAGCGTCACGGTGAAGAAGTTTGCCGCGCTCGTCACGCTGCTTTCAACCCATGCCGGGACTTCCTTTGTCCAGAAGTCGCCAACGCCGGTCCAGAAGTCCGTCCACTTGGTCGGAAGCGTTTCGGTGAAGAACGTGACGGCCTTTTCGCCGGTGCTCTCCACCCATGCAGGGACGTCCTCGGTCCAGAACTCCCCTACACCATCCCAGAAGGCGGTCCAGTGTTCCGGCAGCGTGTTGGTAAAGAAAACCTTCGTTTTGCCCAGGGCATAGCCGATTGCATAGGGGATTGTTTCGGAAAACGTGGTGCCCACGCCATCCCAGAAACTCGTCCAGTGCTCCGGCAGCGTCGAAGTGAAGAAGGTTCCAACCGTCTGTTTCAGGTTGTCCAGCGCTCCGCCTTCGTCCAGTGCATCGGAAAGCGCCTGGCCGATTTTGTCGCCAAAGCCCAGGGCGCCAAGACCACCGATACCGGCACCCACAAGAGCGCCGACGCCGGTTCCAACAACAGGCACCACAGTGCCCACGGCTGCGCCTGCCGCTGCGCCTGCGCCGACCATGCTGATCTTGGTCCCGCCCTTGGAATACTCGTTCTGAGCGTCCTTGCCGGTGGTCTGGGTGCCGCGGTACAGGTTTCTCACGCCTGCACCGATGCCCAGAAGGCCCAGAATGCCGCCCAGAATACTTGCGCCGCCCGCTGCGGCCGTGCCTGCCGCCGTGGTCGCATGGCTGCCCAGGGCCGTGCCAATGCCACCCAGGGTGCCGCCGACGCCGCCGGTAACAGAAGTCAGGGTGCCGTCTGCGCTCATGGTGGCCTGGGTGGAGCCCTTTTGCAGGAGCTTGCCCAGCCAGCTGTTTGCAGAGGTCAGGCCCTTTGCGGGCAGGGTCGCCGGGTCGATTTCAACGGCCGTTCCCTCAAAGGTTGCCTTCCCGTCGCCGAGAAGCCTTGTTGCACTCGGCAGGGCTCCGGCCGCTGCCGGTGTGCCCGTGCTGGGGATCAGCGAAGTGCCGGTACTGCCGGAAAACGCGGTTTCTGCTGCCTGGCGGACTTTGGAGCCCGCCTCAGCGCCAAAGTTGCCAGACTTCAAGACCACCATCTGGGCCGTTACGTTCATAACGGCCGCGGAAGTCTTGAAAGAGCCGCCCATGGAAGGCATACCAGAAGAGCCCATGCCGGTGTCCGTGCCGCCTCCAAGGCCCAGCGCCGCGGTAAGACCGCGAAGTTTAGAATAGGCGCTTGCTGCGCCCGTTACCAGCTTGAAGCCGAGAACGGCGCCAATGGCCGCCACCTGGGCCTTGTGGTTTTCCGCCCAGGTCTTCAAGCCGTCCAGGATTCCGTCGAAGTCCAGGCCGTCCATAAAGCCGGAAACAAAGTTTGCACCAATAGCTGCACCGTCGTCAATGGCCCCGGTGGGGTCAATGCCCAGCAGCGCCAGGAATCCGGCGGTAATGCCGCTGCCAAGGCCACGGCCCAGGCCTGCGGCCCTGTCGGCAAAGAACTGGCGGCCGCTGCCGTTCCACCACTCGTCGAACGGCTCCGCCACGATCTTATCCCAGGCAATGCCCAGCTTGCCCCAAATGTCGGCGCTTGCCCACTCGTCGCTGGCGGTAAACTCTGCAATGGTGTGGCGCAGATCCTCGACCTTTGCGTCCACATGGTCCATCACGTCGCCGATTGCATCCTCTACCAGCGGCATTTTGTTGGTGATCCACGTTGCGAACTCCCGAAGGTACGGAGAAAGGCGCTCGCCAAGGGCGATTTTTGCGCCGTCAACCGCCGATTGCAGCAGCGTAAAGCTGCCGTTCATGTTGTCCAGCATCGTGTCTGCCATCTGCTGGGATGCACCGTCGGCGTTGTTCACGGCCGCGGTCAGTTTGTTGTAATCGTCTTCGGATGCGTTGATGATCGCCAGCATACCGGCCATGGCTTCCTTGCCGAAGATGGTACTTGCGGCCGCGGTCTGTTCGGTTTCGGAAAGGCCGCCCAGGCTGCTGCGCAAGTTGTCCAAAACCTCGTGCATGGTCTTCATTTCGCCATTGCGCTTGGTCAGGCTGATGCCGTACTTGTCCATGGCAGCTTCCATTTTGTCGGTGGGCGCTGCCATGTTCGCAAGGGAGGTTTTCAGGCTGGTGCCTGCCATGGAGCCCTTGACGCTGGCGTTTGCCATGAGGCCCAGGGCCAGGGAAACGTCTTCCACGGAATACTTCAAGGCGCCTGCCACAGGGGCAACGTACTTGAACGATTCGCCCATCATGCCGACGTTCGTGTTCGCGTTCGCGCTGGCCTGCGCCAGCACGTCGGCGAAGTGCCCGGAATCGGACGCTTTCAGCCCAAAGGCCGTCAAAGCATCGGTCACAATGTCGGAAGTGGTCGCCAGGTCCTCGTTTGAAGCTGCGGCCAGGCTCATAATACCGTCAATGCCTTGCAGCATATCTTCGGTCTTCCACCCGGCCATAGCCATATAACCGAAGGCGTCCGCCGAATCCTTGGCCGTGAATTTCGTGGTTGCGCCTTCCTCCTTGGCTTTGGCGGTCAACTTGTCGAACTCCTCGGCCGTAGCGCCGGAAATGGCCTTCACGTTCGACATGGATTCCTCAAAGGCTCCGTATGTACTCACCGTGTCGGCCAGGCTCACAGAAACGCCGAAAATGGCACCGGCCTGCAAGACGGGGTTTTTCACAAGGTTTATAATGCCCTGCAAAGGCGCCGTCGCCTTGTCAATGATGCCAACCGTAAAATTCCAGGCTTTACCGACGAAACCGTGCACCTTCGTTTCCACGTTCTGGATCGTAGCGGTTGCCCGGTCTACGGCATCCAGGTCAATGTGGAATCCCGTGCTTGTCAGCCGGTCCAGCCGGTCTTTGGTGTGCTCGATGCTCTTGTCGAATCCAGAAAGGCGCTTCTGGGCGGACTGTACGCCGGGGCCGGTATTGTCGTTGACGGTCGCGTCAATGGCAATTCTAAAAGTTTCAGAGGCCATTCGTTCCCTCCTCTCCGGCCTTCTGCTCTTGTTCGAGCTGCACCATCATGGAGGCCAAACAAAACGCTCTTTCACCATGTGGGGCGTTCCAGACCTTGCCCGGCATTACGCCGGTGCGCTGGAAGATCTGGTGCAAAAGCGTTGCGCGCCCTCCGGCGAGGATTAGTTTTTTGCCACGTCCTCCTCGGAAAGCTCATAGCCGCTGATCTGATCGATAAGGGAAAGAACGGCCTCTTTCTCGCCTGCCATCAGAAGCACGTTCACGGCCTCGTAGCCGGTCACAAGATCCAGCTTCTTCCACAGAGCCTTGTTGCACCAGACCTTTACCTGGTCCTCCGGGGTGGTAGCCCGGAAAATCAGCTCTGCGCGGTAGTTCACAGCGTTTACTTCCTCCGGCACACGGATGCCGCCCTGGACTTTGCTCTTAACGAACTTGGTAAACTTCTTGCGGCAGCTGTTGTAGTCCTCCTCACTCAACGGGTGAATGTGGAAGCTGAACAGGTCCTTTCCGTTGCGGGAGATCACCACGTTTTTGATGCACTCTTCCGAAGTCTTGAAGTCCGCAGCAGCCAGAAGGCCGTCCAGCAGGGCGGTTTCATTCTCGCGGGCGTCCGCAATCTGCTCTTCTTTGGTGGTCTCGGTGGTCTCGGTGGTTTCAGCAGCAGGGTTCACAGTAGCTTTGATGCTCATATATTTGTCCTCCATAACGGTCTTGTTAGTTCATGCGAATGAAATAGAAGGGAGGCGCCCTCGCAAGGCATCTCCCCCTGTATCTGTTCTTCGTTTTTGTGGCCTCTCTTATGCGGCCAGGAGCTTCTGGAGCTCCGGCGGGTCGTTGACCACCATGTTCCATGCGCGCTTAATAATATCGCCCACAGAAGCGCCCTGGAGGTCAATGTTGCCATCGGGCACACAGCCGCGGTAGTTCATGCGCTGCTCGCTGCCGTTGCGACCGTAAACAACGCCCTGGAGGTTCCAGTTAGGCTGCTGGCCGCTGTGCATCATGGCGAACATATCCTCAATAAAGGCATCGTCCTCAATGGTGATTTGGGAGAAGGTCAGCGTCACCTTGTAACCGGTCATGGTGGCGTGCTGCTGCGCGTCGCCCAAAGGCTGGTAATCAGAATTGGAAACATTCACCTGGACCTGGAAGCTCTCAACAGTGGCAAGCATAACGCCTTCGCCATTGAAAAGGACTGCGTCCTTACCGCTCAAAACCTTGCGGCTGTCGGCCGGGCCGGACTGATTATACATAGCTCATTCCCTCCTTTACTCGCTCACTTCGGTGGCGAAACGGAACTTATACGCCAGATAGACGTGTTCCAGGCTGTCCTTGTCCACAATGTCAAGGATAAACCATGCAGAATCGCCCTGCGGCGGGTTGCTTTCATCCTCGTACATATCGCCGGAAGTCAGCTTCTTTTCGCCCACCATGGCGGCAATAATCGCCTTGCCCATGGCAATAACGGTGGCGCGGCCGTCGCTGTCGTTGTCCAGTTTGCCCACAATGGGGTCCAGGCTGTCATCGATGCGCTGCATAAGCTCGAAGCGCTCCTTGGTGCGGCGAATCTTCTTCCAGCCTGCATCCATGTCGCCGTCCGGGCTCACCAGGGTGTTAATACCCTGCTCGATCTGCACCTGACCGGAAGCGTTCTTGGTCAGCACGATGCAGCCACGCTTCAGCGCCTTCTCGATCTGGCTGTTGGTCAGGCCTTCGTCCAGATCCACAAAGCCCTTCACCACGGTGTGGGTCAAGGCCACGTTGGAGGCCACGGAAGCGATCATGCCGCCAATGCGGGCGGCCAGCTTGTAGCCGTTGTAGTCGTCGCCGGTGGCGTTCAGGGCACCGTTGACGCAATAGTGCATCTTCTCGTCATTGAAGGCTGCGGCGTGGGTCGTGCGGGTGTCGAACTCAACACCCTTATTCTCGGCAACGCAGCCCATCAGGTAGCCGTCGCCAGTAAAGGTGCGGGTGATGTAAGCCTGCACCAGGGCATGGACGGCCGCGTCGTCAGTGTCCACACAGATAACATTGCCGCGCACAGCGTCGAAGGCGTCCAGGGACGCGCTGTAACTTGCGGCGTTCGTGGTGGGCTGGGTGCCCTTGGTCATGGCCGACTGGGTAACAGTAGCCATAACGCCGGAGCCTGCGGCGGTTGCCTTGGCGATAAAGTCCTTGGTGGCCGCGTTGATGGCAGCGGCCAGGCCCGCGGGTTCCTTCTTGTCGGCCGCAAACGTCACCTTCAAAAACTCGGTCGTGCCCTCGTAAATGATGCACTCGCGGTCGTCGCCGGTCAGGCTGTCGCGGATGGATACAGTAAAAGCCCGGTCGCCAACATAGGCGCCGGTAATGGTCACAACGTCGGCCTTCGCATCGTCTTTCAGGGTAATGGTGGGCGCGGTGCCGCCGGTGCCGCAGCGGACAAAATAGCCGCTGGAAATACCGCCGGAAAACATTTCGGTGATAAGGTCCTCAGTGTTGCCGCTGCCAAATACCGCGTTCACGTTGGTAGACGGGTCAAAGGCAACGGCTTTGTTCAGGGGGCCCCAGTTGGCGCGAATGATGCCCATGCCGACGCCGTTCAGGGCGCCAGCCAGTTCACCGCCGCCAACGCTATAACGTCGGTGGTAAACGCCCGGGCGGGTCTTGGTTTCGCCCACAGAATAAGTGCCAGCCATATTATTTCACCTCCCTGTTTGCAAACTCGGTGATGATGGTCCTTGCCTCCTCAACGGTGGCAGTCTTCTTGCCAGCCATGCGCAGGGCAGCGGTGGCAACGTCCGGCGAAACGCCAAACTTTTCCGGGGCGCCGAGGGTACCCCGGAGCAGGTGGCCGAAGTGCCCGGCAGCTTTACCGGCCAGTACCTCAAGCCCCTGCTGGAAAAGGACAGGCAGCTGCGGGCCGCAGACGCGGAAACTGGCGTAAAAGCAAAAAAGTAAAGCGGCGCTCATACGATTAAAATCATACTTTTCTTGAAAAAATCAGAAAAAGATGCAGAAAAGTGTTGACAAAATCCGGAAAGATGCGTATAATATCTTTTGTCGCCAATGCTTCGGTAGGGAGGCGGAGGACGATATCCGGGTGTAGCGCAGTTTTGGTAGCGCGCTTGAATGGGGTTCAAGAGGCCGTGAGTTCGATTCTCGCCACTCGGACCAAACAAAAATAATCCGAACTTGTTTCCGATAGGAGATGGGTTCGGATTATTTGTTTTCTTCGGAAAATTAGCGTTTGCGAAGCAATGAAAGCCCCAGTGGGGCTTTTAAGCGACGGAACGGTCTGCGTTAGCAGATGGAGGGACTTTGCCCCGACAAGTTCCATGCAGGTGTCCGTGGAAGATGAAATCCGAAATCATAGATTGACCGACATAAGCTACGACATGATTTCAGGAGGAAACGAACATGAAGTACGATGAAAGAACCTGCAAATTCAACATGGACACCGGGTGCGTGGAACTGCTGCTCCGGGATGGGAGAATGATCTCCATCGACTGCACCGGGGTCGAGAATGCGCTGGACGTGACTATAGCACAGAGGTCGGAATTGGATTACCTCATCTGCAATGATCCGCTGGGCTATGCGGACTTGATTCTGAACGGTGACCCGGAGGGATACTTGAAAAACGTAACCGGGAGCCATGGGTTAGAAGATTAAGAGAAATGCCGTTCCAAAAGCAACTGGAACGGCATTTCTTATCTTTCGATATTCGGCATCTTCTGTCCCCGAAGCTCCTGCCGGATGGCACGAAACTGCTCCGGCACGTCCGCATCGGTCATCGCACCGGGGACATCCACTGTCCCAGCAGCTTTGGCGGCTTCATAGAACCAGCATTTATACTCCACGGTCTCCAGCGTGTGCTGTAACTGCTGGATCTGCTGGGTGAGCACCTCCCGCTGATGCCGGAACATTTCCAGCCGGGTGTCAATGGTGCCGTCTCCCTGCATGGAAAGCTCAATATACTGCCGGATATCCTTGATGGACATTCCGGCTTTTTTCATGCAGCGGATGACCTGCAGCCACTCGAAGTCGTTTTCCCGGAACATCCGAATGCCGCCGGAGGAACGCTCCACAAAGGGAAGTAACCCTTCTTTGTCGTAGTAGCGCAGGGTGGAGGCAGGTACGCCCAGCTTTTGTGCCATTTCACCTACGGTATAGATCATCTGAAACCTCCGTTTTTTCAAAAAGCCCTTGACTTAAAGTGCGCTTTAAGTTGTATGATAAAATCAAACTTTATCAACATCATAATGCGGATGCACTCCGCTGTCAAGGAGGTTCCTATGAGCAAGAAGGTATTGATTTTGTCTGGCAGTCCCCGGAAGGGCGGTAACTCTGATATTCTATGCGACGAATTTCTGCGTGGAGCACAGGATGCCGGGCACAAAGCAGAAAAGATCCGGGTCGCTGAGAAAAAGGTGGCTCCCTGTTCCGGCTGCTACTACTGCAGCACCCACGGCGGAGCCTGCGTCCACAAGGATGATATGGCAGACATCCTGCAAAAGATGATCGATGCCGATGTCATTGTGCTGGCAAGCCCGGTATACTTCTACTCCATCAGTGCCCAGTTGAAGACAGTGATCGACCGTACCGTGGCACGGTGGCTTGAGGTCAAAGACAAGGAATTCTACTACATCACCACCATGGCAGACGAGGAAAAATCCTCTGCAGATACTACGCTGGCCTGCTTCCGGGGCTATGCAGACTGCGTGGAAGGTGCCGTGGAAAAGGGAGTCCTTGTAGCAGGTGGCGTTTACGAGCCGGGTGCAGTGTGCGGTACGCCTGCCATGGCACAGGCTTACGAGATGGGGAGGAACGTATAATGGCAGTGAAACAGACAGCAGGGCGGGATGCTCTGGGCGAATTTGCGCCCAAATTTGCAGAACTTAACGATGAGGTACTATTCGGGCAGGTGTGGAGCCGAGAGGATAAACTCTCCCTCCGGGACCGCAGCCTTGTGACGGTGGTGGCACTGATGGCGCAGGGACTGACGGACTCCTCGTTTCGGTATCACCTGACGGCAGCGAAAAACAACGGTATTACCCGGACTGAGATTGCAGAGATCCTGACCCATGCGGCGTTTTATGTAGGTTGGCCCAAAGCGTGGGCGGCTTTCCGCATGGCCAAGGAAGTCTGGGCAGAGGACGCTGCAGAGGATGCCAAGGCAAAGCACCAGAGTGAAATGGTGTTCCCCATCGGTGCATCCAACGACGGTTTTGCACAATATTTCAGCGGAAAAAGCTATCTGGCCCCCCTGTCCACCGCACAGGTTGGCATTTACAATGTCACCTTTGAGCCGGGCTGCCGGAACAACTGGCACATCCACCATGCCGCAAAGGGCGGTGGGCAGATCCTTGTCTGCGTGGCAGGCCGGGGCTACTATCAGGAATGGGGCAAAGCTCCGCTGGAGCTGCATCCGGGCGATGTGGTGAACATTCCCCCGGAGGTCAAGCACTGGCACGGTGCTGCACCCGATTGCTGGTTCTCTCATCTGGCAGTGGAAGTACCCGGCGAAGGCACCTCTAACGAGTGGTGCGAGCCGGTGCCGGAAGAAACCTATAAGGAGTTACGGTGATAAACACAGGATCATCTCAGCAGGGAGGCTTTTATATGAACTATATCACATTGAATAACGGCGTAAAAATGCCCCAGCTTGGCTATGGGGTCTATCAGGTCTCACAGGAGGAATGCGAGCGCTGTGTACTGGATGCTTTGCAGGTGGGCTACCGCTCCATCGACACGGCACAATCCTACTTCAACGAAGAGCAGGTGGGTACAGCAATCGAAAAATCCCGTGTGGATCGCAAAGATATTTTTCTGACCACCAAGGTCTGGGTCGAGCATTACGGTTATAAGGAGGCCAAGGCATCTGTGCTGGAATCCCTGCGTAAGCTGCGAACGGATTATCTGGACCTTTGTTTGTTGCACCAGCCGTTTGCTGATTACTACGGCGCATGGCACGCCTTGGAGGAGCTATATGAGGCAGGCAAGATTCGGGCCATTGGCGTGTCCAATTTTTATCCTGACCGCCTCGTTGACCTGTGCAGCTTTGCTCGTATCAAACCTATGGTGAATCAGGTAGAGGTGCATCCGTTGCACCAGCAGGGCAAGGCAAAGGAATGGATGGAAAAGTACGGCGTTCAGATGGAGGCATGGGCTCCCTTTGGCGAAGGTCGGAGTCAGATGTTCACAAACCCTGTGCTGGCAGAAATCGGCGCAAAATACGGCAAAACCGTGGCACAGGTCATTCTCCGCTGGCATTTGCAGCGGGGCGTGGTGGTCATCCCAAAATCCACCCACAGGGAGCGGATGCAGGAAAATCTGGAAGTGTTCGACTTTACGCTGTCCTCTGAGGACATGGAAAGGATCGCCGCACTGGATACCAAAACCAGTGCCTTCTTTGCTCACGACGACCCTGCAATGGTGGAATGGTTCGCCCAGATGGTGGAACAGCGCAAAACCAACCACGATGCAGCCAAGGAGAAAAAGAACCGGTAAATGCGTTTTGACGTACACCCAACCACGATGAAACAAAAACAGGGTGCGCCCCTGAATAGGACGCACCCTGCCAAAGACCACATGCGATAGCGATATGTACAACAGGGCGTTCCCCGTAGCAGAGTTCCCATAAAACAGTATTTGCAAAAGCTCCCGAAATGGGGAAGATTTGGCGTGACTTCGGTCACGCCTTTTCTTTTGCTTCCAGTTCATCCAGAGGGATGTACCCCAGCCCATCGTACTTGATATGGATGTGCTGCACCCGCTTTCCGCTGGACTTATCCGGGGCATCCACATAGATGGCCGACACCAGTTCACGGAGAGCATAAGGGGTGAGTTCTTCAATATGAACGTACTTGTGCGCTTTCTGGACGAACTTTTCAATATTCTCGATCTGCTGTTCCTGTACTTCAATTTCCTGCTGGATGGAGAGAACTTCCTCTTCCAGCTGCTTCTGTTCGGCATCGTAGCTCTGACTCATCATGTCGAAGCGGTCATCGCTAAGCTTTCCGTTAACATTGTCCTCGTAAATCTTCATGAACAGCCGTTTGAGGTCTGCGATCCGCTTCTCATTCCGGGCAAGCTGCTTCTTCAGGACAGTCAGCTTTTCGGTGCTTTCCACCCGAAGCTGCTCCTCCATGACCTTGCGGAAGTAGTCCTCATGACAGAGGATGTAGTCCGTCACCCGCTGAACATGGCTTAGCACACGGCCCTCCAAAACCTTTACCCGGATGAAGTGTCCCTTGCACTTGCTCCCGTTCTTCTTGTGCAGAGAGCAATCAAAGAAGTCTTGACTGAAGTCCCTGTTGTTGGACGAACCATATTGCATCTTGGAACCGCAGTCAGCGCAGTAGACCATACCGGAGAAAATGCTGCTCTTGCCTGTCCGGGTCATGCGGTGACGCTGGCTACGAATCTCCTGAACCTTTTCAAACACATCATCGTCAATAATGCGCTCATGTGTATCCGGGAAGATAGCCTGATTTTCCACGGGATTCAGATGTCTCTTTTTATCCCAGATAGAGTTAGTATAGGTCTTAAAGTTGACTGTGCAGCCAGTGTACTCCAGGCGTTCCAGAATCGAACTTACTGCTCTTTTATCCCAGCGATAAGGGTCTTCCGGGGCGGGTGAGTTCGTACTCAGGCCATGGCTCAACTTATAGGCGGTGGGAGTCAGAACTTTGTCCACCCACAGTTGGTTTGCAATTTGGGTCGGGCCACGGCCTTCCATGCACATGGAGAAGATGCGCTTCACGATTGCAGCCGCTTCTGGATCAACAAGCCAATGTTTCAGGTTCTCCGGGTCTTTCACATAGCCGTACGGCACATTGACCGTCAGCGGTACTCCACGCTCTCCCTTGGCCTTCTGAACAGCCCGAATCTTGCGGCTGGTATCACGGGCGTAAAACTCGTTGAACCAGTTCTTAATGCCCGCAAAATCGTTGTTTACGCTGTTCGGGTCAATGGTGTCGTAATTGTCGTTAATGGCAATGTAGCGAACGCCATACTGGGGAAAGGTGAAGTTTGTGTACAGACCCGTCAAGGCAGAGTTGCGCCCCAGTCGGGACAGGTCTTTTGTGATAACGATTCCTACACGCCCTGCTTCGATCTCGACCAGCATACTCTGAAAGCCGGGGCGGTCATAGTTCGTGCCAGAATAGCCATCATCAACAAAGAACACCGGGTTCGAGAAGTGGTTCTTTTTGGCGTATTCCAGAAGGATAACCTTCTGGTTCTCAATGGACAGGCTTTCGCCGAGCCGTGCGTCCTCTTGCGACAGTCGGCAGTAAAGTGCGGTGATTTTATTCGTTGCTCCAGACATTGT
>ENA-OPYH01000976-OPYH01000976.1-human-gut-metagenome-genome-assembly--contig:-NODE-976-length-17349-cov-2.858737_pt1 | contig 17349 bp, 16 predicted proteins | sample MGYA00241254_ERZ501488 | MGnify/ENA primary metagenome ERZ501488 (study PRJEB25962, sample SAMEA2042660) | human gut metagenome | biome: human gut; feature: human-associated habitat; material: faeces...
CCTCCACACCTGCACGGTGCAGGGCTTTCGTCAGCAGGGGCATCTGCTCTCCCAGCAGGGCCGCCGAGGCGGGGTTTGCCTCCTCCGCGATGCGCTGCGCCAGTGCGCGGCAGCGCTCCCGCTCCCGCTTTTCTTTCTTTTCCTTCTCCAACTGCATTCCGTTCTCTCCACCTGTTGTTCTTTATCGTATCGCTCCCGCTCTGGAGCGTGAAACGCGAAATAGTCTGTCTCTTGTGTACAAGCGTGTACAGTATACCAAATCACGTCTCATTTGAGAAGTATTTTGCGCAATTCCTTTTGATTTTTTACATACCCAGCAGGCGGCGCAGCCAACTGAACACTCCTTTCTTTCCCCGGCTTCGTCCGGTTTCTCCTTGTGGTTGCGCCCTCCGAGGAAACGCTCCATCTTGATTTTACGTTGCAACTGCATCATCCCGTAGAAAAAGGCTTCCGGCCGCGGCGGACATCCGGGAATGTACACGTCCACCGGGATGATGCGGTCTATCCCGTTCACCACGTGGTAACTCCGACGGAACGGCCCTCCGCTGATGGTACATCCCCCCACGGCCACCACGTATTTCGGTTCGGCCATCTGGTCGTACAACCGCTTCAGTACCGGGGCCATGCGGTAGGTTATCGTACCCAACACCATGATCATGTCCGCCTGGCGCGGCGAGTTGCGCGTCACCTCGAAGCCGAAACGCGCCATGTCATAACGCGCCGCCCCCAGGGCCATGAACTCTATGGCGCAACAGCTCGTGCCGAAAGTGAGCGACCAAAGCGAATTGCTGCGGCCCCAGTTGATCAGGTCGTCCAACGTGCCCAATACGATACCCGCCCCGTCGCGGTTCAGTTTCTCGACCATGCGCAGCAGGTAATCGTTATTCTTGAAATCGCCCGGCTCCATATCCTTTATCTTGGGCAACCCGTGTTTCATTTCCATTCCAACGCTCCTTTCCTCCAGGCGTAAGCCAGGCCCAGAATCAATACCGCAATGAAAAATACGATGCTCAACAGCCCTTGCATGCCGATACGGCTTACCACCGCCGCCCACGGAAACAGGAATACCGTCTCGATGTCGAATATCAGGAACAGGATGGCATACAGGTAATAACCGGCATGGAACTGAAACCACGCCTCGCCCCGCGTGGGCACACCGCACTCGTATGGCTCACCTTTTTGGGGGTTGAACGTACGGGGAGCCGCAAGGCGCGCTATCAGCAAGGCTGCCGTCACCAAAGCGATTGCCGTAAGCACCACGACCGTTAACAATGTGAAATCCGTCATTCTTAAAGTTATATTTAATTTAACAACCAAATATTATGTAGTGAAAGACATATCTTTTATTTTCTTTTCCGAGGGGAAAAGGACCATAAGATATGGCACTCTGAAATGATACCTATTTATATAATATAGGCCCCGTAGGGGTCACACCCTGATCCGTCTCAGGGTAAAGACATAATAATCCCTGCCGGGTCCGGAATCATAAGAATAGTATAAAGACCTGCAAGGAGATAAAAAACAGCCTACGGAAGCATAAGGAAAACCGGATAATCTTTCCGAGACCGCCATGTACTTGAAACACGACGTTTCAGACCCTTCATCCAAGGCAAAAGACAACGGGGCTATGTAATCAGAAGTAAAAAAGAAATAAGGAGTATCAGATGTCCAATATGTAACTTCTTGTCCAAAACTTTCCACAGACGGAGCACTTGTCTCAGCACAAAACATCGGTGAACCATGTTTTTCCATCGTGGCAAAAGCCATTAAGAAAGACATGGAAAACAGTAGCCACATACAGAGTTTATGCTTCATTTCCTCGTCTCTTTAATGGGCGCAAAGGTACATATATTATTTTAAAGCTTATTTTATAGAGGATTAAAATATCTAAATTAGAACGATTTAAGTGCTACTTTAAAAACTATCGACATAACCATTCACAAACTTTGTCTTGAAAGTCTTGTGCAGCCGCCACACGTTCCACACCTTGATTCATAATACAAAAGGCCAGCAAATGGTTATTCCCCGACCGTGCATAACCGGCCAATGTGGATACTCCTTCCAAAGTTCCGGTCTTAGCTCTTACATTTCCGTAGGCTTTTCCCTTCCTCATACGTTTTTTCAACGTACCGTCAACTCCGGCTATCGGTAAAGAAATATAAAGAGGTGAAAAAACAGCCTCATCACGATAAGCGTATCTCAGAAAAGCAATTTCAAGTTCCGGTGTCAAGTAATTATATAAAGAAACCCCGCTCCCATCGGCCACTATATATTTTCCGGGATCATAGCCCAACCGCCCTATCAACCGCTCAATGTAGTACATAGCTTCTTTTCTTGAAGCGTATGGTTTTCCTGTACGGGCTGCCAACTGATAAAACAGGGCTTCGGCACATAAATTATCACTCTCTTTCATCATCGGATGCAAAACGTCTGCCAACTGACGTGTCCGTCCGGCTAACAATACGCCATTTTGGGGACAACGGGCTTGTCCTCCAAAAACATGGCGGATGCCCAAGCCATGCAACACCTCGCTGAATGTCCTTATGAAAATATTCTTCTTTCCATATAATAAAGGAGTCAGCACCGGCATGTCATCATCCCAGCACCAACCCCATCCCCATTGTAAGGTATCTTTCATCGACACGTCTGCATACAGTCTCCCTGTTATGGAATCCACATCCGATTCTTTCAAAGCCTTGCCGAAAGAAAGCAAATCTTCTTTCCCGAAACAAGGGTCAAAACCTCCCACGACATACAGGTCTCCATGCAAAACACGTCCCCGGATTTCGCCCGTGTAGAACAAACGGGTTGCAAAACGATAATCACTCCCCAATTCGGAAAGCGCAGTGACAGCCGTTACCAATTTTTCGGTGGAAGCCGGACGCATACGCTGTTTGGCCTGGTAAGCATACAACAAAGTATCGTCGGTCAAATCATACACACACAAACCTAATTGCGAAGTAAACAATAGCTCATCTTGCAACAAACTATCCAGTCCGTCCTGCAAACACACCGACCACGAAGCCTCCTCCTCAAGCGGTTCACAAGAAATTCTCCCGGAAGAAAACAAGGGATTACCAACTCCCCCAACAAACCAAAAGAACCCAAAAAGTACTCTAAAAAGCCTCATATTCATAAGCCATCTGTCTTTTCAAGAAAATCTTCCTGTTTTCGTTTGAAATACCGGCAAAACTCTTCTGCCGGAAAAGGTGTGATAAATTTAATCGAACCGTCGTAAAACGTCAACATGACAGTATCCTTATTCTTTAAAAAGGACAAAGAAGACGGCCGTACGATATCCACCTTTTCGATGTCGGACAAAGAATACCTGCAGACTTTGGAAAACCGTCCCTGATGAATGAATAAGCAACCTTCATCGGTAAAAACATAATACGTATGAATCAAACGTTCCACCACGAAAACCAAAAAGACCATACAACACAATGCAGCCAAAGGCAATTTTACCCAAAAGAAATATATAGCCAACACTGTAGCAGGCAACAAACTGAAAAACAATATCTTCTTATTAATTTTTGCATGAAATGTCCGTATCATAAAACTAAAATTTAGTGCAAGTTACACTTTTTACGGATTAAATCCACAGAAAGCAAAAAAATATCCTGTATTTTTTGTTTATTTAAAAAAAGACATATACCTTTGAGACGATAGCAGAAAAACAAACTAAAACCTATATATTATGAGAGCATTATTTGTTTTTTCCGGCTTATTGTTTTACCTTTCCGCTTTCTCTCAGAATGCGATAAGGTTTGCGTATGATGCGTTAGGCAACCGGGTGAAGCGAGAAATCGTGTTGCAAAATTCAGATGTTGTCAAACGAAATATGTCATCGGAAGAAAAAAAAGAGGATAATTTCTATTCCGACATGCTCTCTGAAAAACAGATCCGTATTTGGCCCAACCCAACGGAAGGGCACCTGAAAGTGGAAATCCAAGGACTCGCCCCTGAAGAAAAAGCCTGTTTGCGCATCACATCGATGAGCGGAGCGGTTGTGGACGTAAAAGAAACAACCTCCTCCGTTTCCGAACTCGACCTGAGCCATTGCACGAATGGCATTTACCTGCTGCATATCGTGGCAGGTGGACAAGAAACCACTTGGAAAATCATTAAAAAGTAACGCTTATGAAACGGGGCCTGCTTTCTTTCTTCCTTTGTGCGTGCTGCCTCCTTTCCATCCTCGGACAAGAGGGGTACCCGGCTATTGACAACGATTACGTACCGACCCATCATACCATAAGAAAAGATTATGCAGTAGGACAAATAGACCTTTCGTCCGGAATATCTTCCACGGGAGCCAAAACCTATACCGTTCCGATAGCCACGTATCCCGGCATACGGAATCTGAATCCCGGACTGGCTCTGACCTACAACAGCCAACAAGGAAACGGGCTAATAGGAGTGGGTTGGTCGTTGGCCGGACTTTCCAATATTTACCGTACGTCACATACCATCCATTATGACGGAGATGTGGAACAGATTGGCATGAACCGCAGCGATGCCTTTATGCTTGACGGATTACGATTATTACGAGTGGATTCCGTCACTTTCCTTACAGAGCAAGGTTACATCCGCGCCAAAACACACTATACCGGTGATGTTTTGCAATATTTCGACGTTTGTTATCCGGACGGGAAAACAGCCGTATTCGGTTACAAGGATAATACGGAAAACCAATTATACTATCCCCTTACGGAACTGAGCGACTTGTGGGGGAACACCATCACTTACCAATACAACTTCAATTATGAACACAACCACTACCAAGTTCAAAAAATCAATTATAACGGAGCCTCGGTGGAATTCGGATATGAAAGACGTCCGGATCCTGTGGCCTTCTACCTTGGGGGAAAAGAAATCATCGAAAATACCCGGTTGCAGACAATTACCTGCAAATTTGGAACGAAAGAATTAGGGAAATACACACTGTCATACCAAAACGCGGAACATCTTGCCGGAAAGCCCAGCCTGTTGCAAAACATTACTTATGAAGCTGGAGGAAAGAAAATCAATCCACTGATTTTTTATTATGGAAAAAACAAGTCACAATTAACATATACTACGGAAGAAATAAACTGTCCGGATATATGGCACGGAGGCGAAGAAGCCCATAGCGCACAATTTGTAGTGGGACGGATGATGGGTAACGGGTATTCGGACATACTGGCTTCTGTTTCAGGAAAGACACCTTACATACAGGATAATACCAAAGACTTTGAATGCTTCTATAATCCTTTCAATCTTTCGGATTACATTTATACCTATACACTTTTAGGTAGTGGGAACGGAGAGGCTAAAAAAAGCTTTCCTTGTGGAACAGGATTTGTTGACTTATTGGCCGCAGACATATCCGGACGAGGAAGAGACTTTCTGATACAAGTGAACAATGAAGTGGTGGACAAGCAATACGATCAAGTTCGTTTTACCGTTCATAACGGCCCGGTCTTTTCCATCTATGATGAACCATCCCCATCATTCACGCGGACTTTTAAGTTCCCCACCGTACATACCAGTGCAAAAGGCATGCGGAGCATACAGCCCAAGTTTTATTATCCGGGAGATTTTAATGGGGATGGAAAAATAGAGATTCTGGCTGTATCTGCCCACCAACCCTTTGGCAACACAAACTTGCCCTCAACGTGCTACCTGTTCGATTTGAAAGGCAACAAAATCCTTTATCAGGGGCACCTGTTCCCCTACCATGTTTCGTTCCCTAGTGAAGATACCGATGAAGAAGAACTGTACAATTCTACAGACGAACTAATCGTGGCCGACTATGACGGTGACGGGAAAAGTGAAATCCACTACAAATCAACTGACGGAAAGGCTCAAACTTTTGTATTCGATGTTTCGGGAAACACTTGGTTACCCCGCCAAACCCATAATTACCAAACCACCCCCGTAGCGGACTCAGAATGGTTCATAATGGGCGATTTCAATTCAGATGGACTGGCAGACCGTTTCTACTATAAACGGAAACAAGAAAAGGGTAGTACCCCAAAAGTTTACATAGCCTTTTCCAAAGGAAATTCACAAGATAGTATCCATAACGTTACATTACCATATTTAAAAGAAGTTTCTACCGGAAAAGAAGACCACTATTTATATATACCCACCGACATAAACGGTGACGGAGTGACGGACATCATCGAATGTGCGGATGAAAAGTTCCATATTTTCATATTCGACAAATACACTAAACAGTTCTATCTGTACAAATCCATCAAACCCGGACAAGATAAACGGCACACCGCATTATCGGCCAATGTACAAACTAAAGATGGATATTCCACAGAATTTGTCAGTATAGACGGTGAAAAGCTTATAAAGTATTCTTTCCAACGCAACGACTCTGAAGAATGCCTCCTCACGGGAGTGGTAAACAGTTTCGGGGTGGTGGAAAAGAATGAATATGCCCTGATGAACGAAAGCGGGAAAAAAGAAGGAATATACAGTTACTACATCCCGGCTCCTTACCCTTATACATCCGCTTACGGGAAACAACCTTTGATAGCCGTTTCGGAAACCTACGTGGACGGAAAACAAGTAGACGGACAACATTACTATTACGAAGGGGGCATACAACATCTCACGGGAATGGGGTTTTGTGGATTCACACAAACCCGCACCATAGATTTCAAAGGCAAGGAAAGAGTATGTGAGTATGACCCTGAAAACCATGGAGTATTGGAATATGAATACAACGAAGGCATTTCTGAATCTTATTATTACTACGAGGTCATCGAACACCCCAACCGAATGGTGGAAATCAACCTGACGGATAAGGAATATTTCGACAATGTCAGGGACATGTCCACCGATTACCGTTATGAAGACTACCGTTTCGGATACCCGAATATTGAGGAAATAGAATATGAAGACAACTCCGTACGGCGCACGGAAACCATCTATACTTCTGTCCAAACAGGATATAAAACGAAGACACGGAAAGGAGAAAATGCAGACGTATGCACCATGCTGGCATACATCCCACCCGGAAAAGAATATATCCTCGGACGTATCCATGAACAAACGGTCAGGACTACCACGGAGGATGGAAAAAATGTAACCAAACGCACCACATACCCTTCCTGGCTTTATGATATGCCGCAGGCCAAACGGGAATACCTCGGACAAGAAACACGTTATGACTGCCAATACGACAAACAAGGAAACCTGATCAAATCCACAACTGGGTGGAGCGGAGGAGCAGAAAGCATCTCCGAATCCTGGGAGTACGACACTTATGGAAGAAAAACCAAACACACTTCCGAAACAGGCACGACAGAACAGTATGCCTATGACATGCAAGGAAGGCTCTCAACCCATACCGACAGCCGTGGAAACATCACGACATACAGTTACGATGAATTCGGAAAGGAGAAAACTGTGAACCGTCCGGACGGGACAAACGTGACAACAGAATATGAATGGATACCGGATAGAAATGAAGGGTTGTATGCCGTCACCGTCAAGGAAACTGGACAACCTGACCGCAAAACGGTGTATGACGCATTGGGGCGGGAAGTACGTACCGCCGAAATGACCTACGATGGGAAATGGCGTTACGTGGACACGGAATATGACAATTATGGAAGGGTGACCCGCAAGTCATCACCCTATACCCAAACCACCCCCTCATATTATTCAACTTACACCTATGACAACCTCGACCGGATGCTTTCCGCTACCGACCGACCGGGACACACCACGACATACAGTTACACCGGTAGCCTTGAGGGGTATACCGTGACCACTACGGAAAACGGAGTAGAAACCTCACGTTCGTATGGGCCGCACGGCGAACTCGTACAGGTAGACGACCCTGGAGGCACTACACTTTACACTTGGGAACCAGACTTGCAACCCTCAACCATCACGGCACCGGACGGTTCACAAATTACTTTCGAATATAACGCCTCACGTAGGTGCAGCGCAAAAAACGACCCGGGGTTCGGACGGACAACTTATGGTTACGAGAATTCAGGGGAGAAGGCATGGGAACAGAACGCCAAAGGAGAACGTACGCGTTATTTCTATGATGATTACAATCGCTTGACAAACTGTGCAGGCACTTCACCCAATGTGGCGTATACTTACACTCCGTATGGGGAAATCGCTACCATCAAGGGATTCAATGGCACGTTCATATCATATACTTACGACAATCTGGGAAGGTTGGCATCCTACCGGGAAGACGCACCGGTTATTTGCATTACCGTCTGAATATACAAAACGTGCGTCTGTATCATCGATGATCTCGAAATCATCTGCTGCCGCATTTACGACAGACGGCGCAACCAAAGTGATGACACAGCAAAAGGCAAGTAGCCATGACATTACCAGTTTTTTGGTCTTTTTCATTTGTCTTAATACCTCCTTATTATGTAGGGGATATCTGTATTTTTGTTTTCCTTTTCCCCATGTAAACTTACTCAACTCAAAAGCTGCATTTCGGGACAAAACATGCCGCTTTCCTATGAGCTGTTATCGTATTGTATCAAACTTTTGCAATACTGTCCTTACACTTTTATCTATCCGTTTATACTTTTTGCCATTCTTTCTTTTTCACCCATAATAAATATTTTTCCTTATGTCCTTCTCCTGTCGTTACGGAGAAACAACGCTGACTGCGTTTTGAAGAATTTCTGCAATCGTATACATATTTGTCACTGCTCCGACTGCCAGTTTTTCCTTTAATCCGTAAAAGTCAAGACATGTGCCACACGTCAGTATCTCGACGCCTTCTTTTTCCAAAATCCTGATATCTTCTAGGCAGTCCGAACCTTCCACCGTAAGTTTCGCGCCTCCGTTGTAAAAAAGGATTTTATCCGGAAGCGTATCAAGCTGCGTCTCCGCAAAAAAGAAACTCTTCATTAAAACTGCGCCCAGCTCATCATTTCCGCTTCCCATTTTATCAGAAGAAACCGCAACGACCGTTCCGATACATGTCGCGCATCCCGCAGATGATAACTGCACTTTGTTCATCCCCTGCGCACTACTGTTACTTCCATTTTCTGCTGCCGGATTGTGATCCGATTCGCCTGCTTCTTTCCCCCCGCCTTCTGCCTGCGCCCGGCTTTCTTTTCCTGCGGTCTGTCCTTTTTGATCGCTTTCTGATACAGCCGCGTTCTTCTCTTCTACCGTAATCATCACTTTGTATTCCCGATCGCTGATCTTTTCCGATTCCGCTGACGCGCCGCTGCTTTTTGCCATCTTCATGACATTTTTCATTGCCGTCTCGTTATCTACAAGCACTTCTATCTGTCCTGCTCCCTGTAATTTTCCAAGCGCTTTTTTTGTTTTCACTACCGGAATCGGACAGTGATCTCCCATTGCATCTACTGTCATTTTCACCATAAGACATCTCCCTCAAAATTTTATTTCTTATTTTATATTGTATCATGAATCATGCCGTATTTCACTTTGAAAATTCAAGTTGACGAAATCCACAGACAGTAAAAGCTCAGCCTGTGCATTCGTAAAACCGCGCTGCATGGCTGAACTGTTACAATTTAGATTGTTTTATGCTTTCCTGTTGTACATGCTTGTGGTAAACTATAGCTATATTCGCACACACTGTATGGAGAAAGGATATTATTATGTGGATTGCAGACAACTGGAAAGATTATGAAGTTATAGATTGTTCTAACGGAGAAAAACTGGAACGATGGGGAGATTATCTTCTTGTTCGCCCCGATCCTCAGGTAATCTGGAACACGAAAAAGAATCATAAAGGATGGAAACAGATGAACGGCCATTACCACCGCAGTAAAAAAGGCGGCGGGGAATGGGAATTTTTCAGTCTGCCTCAGCAGTGGCAGATTCACTATGGATCTCTTACATTTAATTTGAAACCATTTAGTTTTAAACATACCGGACTCTTTCCCGAACAGGCGACAAACTGGGATTGGTTTTCGGAAAAGATCCGAAACGCGGGACGCCCGGTAAAAGTTTTGAATCTTTTTGCCTATACAGGCGGCGCAACTCTTGCGGCAGCGGCCGCCGGAGCGCATGTCACCCATGTGGACGCCTCAAAAGGCATGGTCGGCTGGGCGAAAGAAAACGCAGTGTCTTCCGGGCTGAAAGACGCTCCGATCCGCTGGCTTGTCGATGATTGTGTAAAATTTGTCGAACGGGAGATCCGCCGCGGCAATACTTATGACGCGATCATCATGGATCCTCCGTCTTATGGCCGCGGTCCGAAAGGCGAAATATGGAAGATCGAAGATATGATCCACCCGCTCATCAAACTTTGCACAAAGATCTTGTCTAAAGACGCCCTTTTTTTCCTTGTCAATTCCTATACGACAGGGCTTGCACCCGCTGTACTTACGTATATGATCTCGACAGAACTAAAGCCATGGAACGGCCATGTAGAGTCGCAGGAAATCGGACTTCCTGTCACTGATTCGGGACTTGTCCTCCCATGCGGCGCATCCGGACGATGGGAATCTGACTGATCACACTTTTATCCGGCTTAATATTTCTCCGATCGGAGCTGAAATCGTCAGTTCTGATCGGATATTTTTTGCCGTTTCTGATTTATTGATCACCGCAAGACGGCTTCCTCTGAAATAATCGATAAATCCTGCTGCCGGATAAACTACGAGAGACGTGCCTCCGATAAGCAGCATATCTGCAGACGCGATCGCCTCCACAGCGCCCCGGATCGTCTCCTCATCAAGACCTTCTTCATAAAGGACAACATCTGGTTTCACGACGCCCCCGCAGGAGCATTTCGGAACACCTTCGCTTTTTTTGACATATTGTGCATCATAAAATTTCCCGCAGTTCATACAATAATTTCTGTGAATGCTGCCATGCAGTTCATACACTCGCTTACTTCCTGCCAACTGATGCAGACCGTCTATATTCTGCGTAACGACAGCCGTAAGTTTTCCCGCCCGTTCCAGTTCTGCCAATTTCAGGTGAGCCGCATTCGGCTTTGCATCAAGAATCATCATTTTTTCTTTATAAAATTCATAAAATGCTTCAGGATACCTCATAAAAAACGTATGACTTACAACCTGTTCAGGTGAAAAACGATACTTCTGATGATAAATCCCATCCGCACTTCTAAAATCCGGTATTCCGCTTTCTGTCGAAACTCCCGCTCCGCCGAAGAAAACGATACTTTCACTTTCTTCAATCATCTTTTGCAGCCGCTCTGTTTCCCGCTCATACATTTTTCAAATTTCCTTTCTCAACATGTTTATCCATAATTTCAAGCATTTTTTCCCATACGATATCCGACGTATCCGCAATCCGCTCATTTCGCTTACACACCTGAGCCTTATGCACGCCATGCTCTGCCCAGCTTTTCCCGTCTGATGCGTCATTTAATAAAAGCGGCTGGAAATTATCGAGCAAATGAGCGAATTTTGCATCCTCTGTACTATATTCTTCAAATTCATCCCACAAACTTCTGAAATACGTTCCCTGATCTTTTGGAAGAATACCGAAAATACGCTCTGCCGCTTTTAACTCCCTCTCTCTTTTTGACTTGGCGCCCTCGGAATCGTATGCATAAGTATCACCCGCATCTATCTCGACAAGATCATGGATCAGTACCATGACGATCACTTTCATCAGATCAACAGGCGCGTCCATATGCTCTTTCAAAAGTATCGCAGACAATGCCAGATGCCATGAATGTTCCGCATCGTTTTCTTTCCGGCTTCCGTCGGCAAGATATGTCTGCCGAAAAACGCTTTTCACTTTGTCCGCTTCAATAATAAAACGGATCTGCTGTTCAAGCCGTTTCCTTTCTTCTTTCTTCTCCGTCATCTTACTTTTCGTATTTTCGCTCATGCCATACGCCTTCCTTTCTCCTCATATAAATAAAAAACCTCCCTGCCGGGGCAATCCCGCTACAGAGAGGATAGCAGACTTTTACAGATCGACTTTACCTGTCGTATCGCCGTTAATTACATAATAAGCTGCTGACTCTTCCGGCTTCAGATAGATCTTAACATCTTTCATATCGCCGACTTTATTTTTCAAAACTTTTGACCAAACATATTTTATTTTGTCAAAAATCTCTTTGTCTGTATATTCTTTTCCCGCAAACTGAAGAAACATCTCTGTTTTCAGTTCCGCTTTCTTAGATGCCGCCTTTTTCACCGGCGCTTTTTTCTCTGCCTTTGCCGGAGCTTTTACTGATTTTTTTACAGCTGCCTTCTCTTCTGTCTCCGGTGTATCTACCAAAACTGCCGCTTTTGTCTCAAGCTTTTTCGTTGTGTCTTTCTTTGTCTCAATCGCTTTCGCTGCTTCTTTCTTTTCCGGCTCTGCTTTTACAGGAGCTTTTTCAGAAGCTTTCACTTCTGCCTTTTCCTCCGGTTGTTCTGCCGGTGCTTCCAGTGCCGCTCCACAGTAAATACAGAATTTACTTCCCGGATTCACTTTTTTTCCACACTGCTGACAGATCTCTTCTGTCGATAATTTTTCAATCATCTCTTTATTGGCTGCGATCTCATCCTGCAGAGACTTGATCTGTGTGGCAAGCTCCGGCATCTTTTCCATGCATTCATCTCTGTAATTGGCATAATATGTACTGCCTATCTGATAAATGACTTTTTCAATTTCTTTTTCTTTCGTCTTATTTAAATTTGTCAGGCGGAAAATCTCTGTCGTATCTTTTGCCTTCTGTGATAAATCCTGACCGGTTTCTGTCAGGCTGCTTTTCAGATTATCAAAAAATCCCATTTGTCTCATTCCTTTCTGTAAATTTTATCTTACCACTTTTCTTGCATTTATCAATAAGCAATTTACAGCTTCTTTACAATCTTTAAAAATCATGATTCAAAAAAATCAAACACTTTCTTCCAATATTCTTCCGCAATCGTATTTTCCGCATTGAATATCTCATGTTTGGACTCTGGGAACTTCACAAGCTCGGCACTTTCCGGTCTGTTCTTGTTTAGTTTTCGCACAAAACGTTCCTGCGCTGCATTCGACACCAGATTATCCTTGCCTGCCGAAAAGAGCATGACAGGTGCTTCGATCTTCTTCCATCCGGTCTTTTCCAGATACCGGTTCAGACGCATTGCATTTCCGAGCCATCCATAAGACGGTGCGTTCAGATGATAATGGGTTTCCTTCGTCCTTTTTTCTTCATAATACTCAAATCTCGGGCGGGAAAGGGAGCAGCTCTCTTCAAATTTTCCTGGCTCCTTGTATGGCTTCTGACCGACTACATATTTTTTGTTCCTTCCCACCTTGCAGGATGTCTTTGCGATCGCCTTTGCCACATGCCACGGCACCCCTCCGGTCAGTGGGCGGATCATCGGTGACGACAGAATTACCTTCTCAAACATTTCCGGTACTCTTGCCGCAACTGCTGCCGCAATTCCGCCTCCCATAGAATGTCCGTACAGATAAATCTTCATCCCCGGATTGTCCTCTTTTGCCTTCTTGGTTACAAAGATAAAGTCCTCTACATAACGTTCAAAGCTGTCCAGATGCACCAGGGATTCATCTTCTGTCAGACGATAGCTGAAGCCATGTCCGCAGTGCTCCGGAAGATATACGCTAAAACCTTCTTTTGCAAAATAATAGGCGATCTCCTTATATTTTTCCGCGTTTTCAATAAATCCATGTGACAACATCACAACCGCATGTGGGTTCTCCGGAACATAATGCATACAGTGGATCTTCTGCCCTGCATGTCTTTCCAGATAGAATTCCGTTCCGATAGATACAAGATACGGTTCTACGATGGTCTGCATTTCTTCTTTGTAGTTACTTTCCTGTAAAATAGGTGTCTGCATGTGTGATAACCTCCCCGATAGATTTTGGTTCGTACTTTTTATTTTCTGATATGATTATAGCAGAGAGGGGAACTCTCTGCTATAGGATTTCTGTATACAGTTCTTTAAAGTTGTTTAAAATTATAAAGTTGCGCTTTTTCCACTTACATAATTCAGCAATCGCATTAAATCTGTAATCGTTACGTTTCCATTTTTTTGGGACTATTCTTTTTTCACAGCCCCTTTCTCTCCACATTTAGTGATGTCCTGCAATCAATGCCTCAATTTCTTCCGGTCGTGGCATCACCCGCAATGCTCCCTTACGTGTTGTGATAATTGATGCGGCAGCATTTGCATAAGTCAGCATTTCCTTTAAATTTTTCTCAGTCAGATTTTCTAGTCCATGTTTACATATGTAATGCAAAACACATGCACAAAATGTATCTCCGGCACCAGTTGTTTCTATTGTATTTTCGTTTATAAAAGGTGCTTTTTCAACCATCCTGTCCTGATAATAAGCTCTACTGCCTTCTTTTCCCATAGATACCAGGATAAGCGGGATATCATATTTCTCCCTAATCCATTTTACAGCCTCTGTATAGTCATTTTTTCCTGTCAGCCACTGAATTTCATTATCTGAAATTTTCAGGATATGACACTGTCCCAGACCATACAATACCTGCTCTCTTGCCTCATCCATTGAATTCCACAATGGCTCACGTATATTAGGATCAAATGAAATGATCGCACCAGCCTGTTTTGCAATTGCAACTGCTTTTTTTGTCGCTCTGCGTACTTTCTCATGTGTCATAGACAGGGTTCCAAAATGAAAAATCCGTGTCTCAAGAATTAATTCCTCTGGAATTTCCTCTTCTGTCAGCATCATATCCGCTCCCGGATTTCGATAAAAAGAGAAATCTCTGTCACCATCCGGATAAGTATGAACCAATGCCAATGTCGTATGTACTTTATCATCTTTTCTCAGACCGGTCACATTGATTCCAATTTCTTTAATTGCATCTTCCAATTGCTTTCCAAAAAAATCATTTCCTACTTTTCCAATAAAAGCCGTTTTGTGTCCCAACTTCGTTAACATTGCCAGAACATTGCATGGTGCCCCTCCCGGATTTGCCTCAAACAATGGGTTTCCCTGGCTACTAATACCATTTTCTGTAAAGTCAATCAGCAATTCCCCTAAAGCTACTACGTCCATTTCTTATTCTCCTGCTTTTTACATTATAATATCATGCTTTTCAACACTCATTGTCATTTTCTTATCGCTGAAAAAATAAATATCTTTCGCATTCAGAGGCGTACAGATTGCAGTGGTCGCCGTCTGCTGTCCATCATTGATAAAAAGTTCGATCGAATGATAATCCAGGATAAAACGCATCTTTTTAAGCCCTGCCGGATCCTCAATTCTGAATTTTCGTACACATACCACATCTTTTGTAACACCGCAGTATGTACGGTCGATTTCCAGAAGTCTGGTTTCCTTATTATAGGTATAACTCGTTTCATACTCACTATCTGCTGCCAGTTTGATAGAAAAGATTGTATTTTCTCCATCTTCCAGTGTCACCGTAAGATCAATTGTGCGTCCCTCTACTCCTGCAAGCACTGTCTCGCCTTCGATTTCTGTGTGTTCATAGCAACATGGATTCTGATAATAATTTTCCAGTTCTTTCACCGGATTCTGCCAGATACGGTTTTCTTTTATCTCCAATTCTCTCGGAAATGTCATCATTCCCTGCCAGTCCTGCGAATTCGGTATCACACAGGCATCCCATGATTTCATCCATGCGATCATGATCCGTCTGCCATCCGGAAGTTCTGTTGTCTGTGGAGCATAGAAATCCATACCATAATCAAGTGTATGCGGCTGTTCTTTGCTGAATCTGCATCTGTTTGCATCGTAGTCTCCCAAAAAATACACCGAATTATGTCCATTGTGAAACTCATATTTCCGCGCCTTCATATCCTGTGGCGAACAGATCAGCACATGTTTGTCTTTTAAAGCAAAGAAATCCGGGCATTCCCACATCGTTCCTATATCACCATTTTCATTTGATGCCAGAATTGTCTCAAATTTCCAGTCTGTCAGATTTTTGCTCGAACAAAGCACAACTTGCCCAACCTGATTATCATTCTTATTTCCAACGATCAGATAATAGGTATCGTTTTCTTTCCAGATCTTCGGGTCACGGAAATCAATCCGGCTGCATCCTTCCGGAAGCATCTCACCTGTCACAACCGGATTCTTTTCATACTTTACGTAATCTTTTCCATCACCAAATGCAATACACTGATTCTGCCGTTCCTGCTCACTTCCATCTGCCTGCTTTACTCTGGTAACTCCGGTATATACAAGTACATGCTTTCCATCTGCTTCGATCGCACTTCCGGAAAAACATCCTGCCTTATCATATTCCTGATCCGGTGCAATCGCTGCCGGAAGCTGCTCCCAGCGGACCATATCATCAGTCACACTATGTCCCCAATGCATTGGTCCCCACTCTCTCTGATATGGATTGTACTGATAGAACAAATGTATTTTCCCATCATATACGGAAAAACCATTCGGATCATTGATCCATCCGGTCGGTGCCGTAACATGGAACAATGGTTTGGTCGTTTTCTTTACATACACTTGTTTTTCTGTCTCATAATTTCTTGCTTTTTCTAACATCTCACTCATGCATTTTCTCCTACTACTTATTCTCTTCTGAAAGCGATTTCTGGTACTGGTCGAAATATTTCTGTTTAATAGCCAGATAATCGGAAAGTCCGTACTTTTCCATTTTATCAAGGTAAGAATCCCACTCTTTTTCGATTCCACCATTTAAGATCCAGTCGGCTTTCTTCTGCTCTGCATATTTTTTGATGTCGGTATCATACTGTGACACTTTATTGGTATCTTCAATACTCATGAATACATTTGGATATACATATTTGCTGTTCATATCTTTCAGATATGTTTCATGCATATTGTCCAGACGCCATTTAGCATCCTCCGGCTGTGTCACATATACACCATAATACTCATTGAGTACCGCAAGCGGTCCATTAACCGACTGTGCTTCACGGACTTCTACCGGTGACTGCTCTCCAAGATCAAGATGTTTCAACATCTTTTCTCCGTTTTCATTCGTAGACATCTCAAAAATATTGAAAGAATCTTTCTCTCCATAGCTTCCCCAGTTGTTCTGCGGTGACTGCAGCGGTGCATACATCTGATCGATCCAGGCAGCTGCAAGTGCTGTGTCTTTGCAGCTGGTCGTCAATACACATCGTCCCCGGTCAAATCCACTGGTCTCACTGTTATTCTGTCTCGTAATGTTTGTCACTCCGGTCGGCCCTGTCAGTGCCGGAAGCATTACATAATCCGTATTATTATCAATATTGGCAATGTCCCAGGTAAAACAGAGACCATATCTGTGATTTTTTCCTTTTGCCACGTAGGTAGACCATTCCTGTGTAAATGCTTCCGGATCGATCAGATTCTCTGTCACAAGTTTATGCAGCCATTTGATACCTTCTTTGTATCCTTCCTGAACCGTTGTATAAATCACCTTACCTTCAT
>ENA-OPYH01000989-OPYH01000989.1-human-gut-metagenome-genome-assembly--contig:-NODE-989-length-17188-cov-2.866865_pt1 | contig 17188 bp, 9 predicted proteins | sample MGYA00241254_ERZ501488 | MGnify/ENA primary metagenome ERZ501488 (study PRJEB25962, sample SAMEA2042660) | human gut metagenome | biome: human gut; feature: human-associated habitat; material: faeces...
TTTAACCAATAATTTGCTATAATTTTATTTTTTAAACAAAAATCATTATGAAACAGGCGCAGGCAATATTTGCTTTTTCCCGGCATCGCGGATGTGACGGAGGGGACGGAGACTGTTCCGCTTCACGCCACGTCGGATTGCGGTTTGCCGGTGCGTTATTACGTGAAAGAAGGTCCGGCCGAGGTGGAAGGGACAAATTTGCGCCTGACGCGGATTCCGCCCCGTACCAAGTTTCCTGTGAAAGTGACGGTTGTGGCCTGGCAATACGGGTTGGCCGGACGGGTACAGACGGCTGAACCCGTGGAGCGGAGTTTTTATATCGTCCGGGAGTAGAAGGAATTTCTCCCGTGGCGACTTCCTTTTTGACATTTTGTCAATCCGGCGCGGTCTCATTTGCCGAGGGCGTGTCTGCCTTGCTTTTAGACGGATGTCCTGTTCCGTGCTGCTGTAAATACTCAGTCGGGGTGCAGTGCTCGAACTTCTTGAACGTGGCGAAGAAGGTGGAGCGTTTGAAACCGCAGGTTTCAGAAATGGCTACGACCGTATATTGACTGTATTTCTCGCTCGCCACACGGCGTTTGAACTCCTCCACGCGGTAGAGATTGACGTAGTCGAAGAAATTCTGCCGCAGATGTTGGTTGAACATTTGCGACAGTTTGGTCGGCGTACAGTCTACCATGGCGGCAAGGTCCGTAATACGCAGGTTCGGGTTGGTATAGGGTTTGTCGTTTTCCATGCAGTCTTTGACTTTTTTGTGCAAAGCCTTATATTCATTCTGGTTCATTCTCGATTTTTCATACATGGCCTGCACTTTGGCTTCCTGTGCTTCTAACCTTTTCTTTTCCTCTTCTTCCTTTTGTTTTCTTATGGCTCGTCGGGCGGCGATTTCCAGGTCCATGATATGTTTACGTACCAGAAGATTCCTGAAGCGTATGCGTTTGTCTTTGAGAGCCTTGGCATACCATGCGAAAAATACGAGCAGGACGGCCAGTAGGGTTTCTATATAGAAAATGAGGGAAGGGCTTACCGAAATCCGCCAGGTTGTGGCGGTCTCTTCGTGTCCGGCCAGTCTGATTTTCAGGGTATGGCTCCCTAAGGAAAGCTTGTCCGGAGAGATCGTTTCCCCGTCCCTTGAGGACCGGTATTCCGCTCCGTCCAGACTCCATTCGTAATATCGTCCTTGCGGCTTGGCATAGTTCAGCAGAATGGGGACGACGGACAACGCCTGGCAGCCGAAGTTCCAGGAAAGGCTGATTTCCTGTTGTTCTAATTGTCGTTGGAAATCTTGCGGCTGGACCTCCCGGTTGGCTATGGTCATGTGGTTTAAAGCTACTTTTCCATAGATTTTTCGGTTAAGGTCGGTTTGCATTTGTGGGGTAAGGTACATCAATCCTTTCGTATTACCGAGCCAAAACACACCGTCCGGTGTTTCCTGAAATTCATTTCGGTTGAACCGCAGTGACGGGAGGTTGTCGTTTTCGTTGAATTGGCAATAGTTTTTCAGGTCCTTTTCAAAAAGGAACAATCCTTTGTCCGTCCCCATCCAATATTTGCCCTGCCGGTTTTCGGTGATGAAAAAGATGTTCCCGATGTTCAGCCGTTGGTAAAGATCCAAGGTCGTGTATTCGCTTAAATCCGATTTGGAACGGAACACTGATGTTTCGGATACGGCCAGCATATCTCCGTTCCGGCATAAGTTGAATGTAAGATTGGATTCTTTGTCGAAGAAGCCTTCGGGAAAATCCCGGGATTGTATGGTTTGAGTAAGCGGGTCATAAATGGCCAAGGAATACATGGTGCCGATCCACCCCTTGCCGGTCAGGTCGAAAAGGATGTCGCAGATGTAAGCGTTGGGGAGTTCCGAGTTGCGGCTGTGGAAATGCTTGACGATGTTGAAGTCGGTATCGAACACGAAAATACCCGTATTGCTGCATGCAAACAACCGTTGGTCTTGCAGAGGCTCTATACGGCTGAAGTTACCGTTTTTCAGGTTGTCGTTGTAGTCGAGATGCCTTAATTCCAAAGTCTTAGGGTCAAGAATGCTCAAGCCTTTCTCATAAGTGGCGATGACGAAGTGCCCGCCGAAGTATTGTATGTTCGTAACGATGCGTCCTCCGATTTCTTCCGAGGTAAAATAGCGGATAATGTCGCGCTTCTCCGAGACAAACCAAAGACCGTCTTGGGTTCCTATGGCTTTGTCGCCGTCGTGGATACAGAAACTGCGTACGGGCAGCCCGTCGGTGTTGAGGTCTTTGTAACGATAGATTTTGAAAAGCGGATGACGGTGGTAGTTGTAACAGATGCCGTCGGTGGCAAATCCGAACCAACTGATGCCGAGCGTCTTGTCGTGCCAAAAAGTATAGACGGCATTGCTCGGCAGGGGAAAGTCGGCCGTATTGGTACGATAGGTATTGACGATTTGTCTTTTGCGGGTGTCGATAATATAGGCTCCGTTCCCGTCGGTGGCTACGTACAACAAGTCTTTTCCGTCGGAGTTCAGATCGGCTATGACGGGACAGTCCAAGTCGATGTAAGGTTCGGTAGATGCCGTAGAGGGATCGAAGACGAGCAGTCCGCTGTTACGTGTACCTATATATATACGGTCACCACTCCGGCAGATGTTGCGTAGGTTGCCCGTCAGCAGGTCTTTGCTGATTTTATACTTTTTCAGGCTTCTGTTTTTCAGGTTTAAATGAATCAGGAACTCGTCGCTGCACAGCCATGCTCCCCCTTTTCCGTCGTCCGTGATGTCGTTGACGATATTACCTTTGGAGATGACGCTGTTTTCAAACTTGATGGGTTCTGCCTCTTCCGGGTTTTTATATATCCAAAGCCCGTTCGCGCTCCCTATGAGGAGAGTTTGTCCTATTTTTCCGATACAGTTGACAAAGGAGATTTGGGGGCATACCTGTACACAAGTCTGTCGTTCCGGTTCTACAAGGTAAAGTCCCTTTCGGGTACCGAACATGATGTGCCCTTCATGGGTTTCCACGATATCCGTTACGGCATTGAGAGGTTTGGGGAGGTCGATGTGAAACTTGGTGAAAGAATGTCCGTCGAAACGGCAGATACCGTTGAATGTACCTATCCACATCATGTTGCGGCTGTCTTTAAAGATTTTATAGACGGTATAGTTCGGCAGCCCGTCTTGGTCGGTAAGATAGTTTACCGTGGGGGCGGCTTTTATTGGGTGAAGAGGCAGGCCGACGAAGAGGAATCCTACAAGAATTAAAAAAGAAAGGAATCGTATCGGGTATTTTTTCATGAGTCGTCTTAAACTGTTAACGCATACAAAATTATATTTTTAAGCGAATGATTGCAAATTTTAGTGCTTTTAAATGCGTAAAATGACATAGAAAGTATTATCTTAGTAAGGAGGAATATAGTCCGATAAGTCCGTCCAAATTCAGCGGACTGTTGAAATGGTTGATTTAGAATGTTGATTTTTAGTGGAATAGAAGGTTTGGTGTCTAAATACATTGCGGTGAACGCTTTTGAGAATTTCTTCTGTTGTTTTTTGGTTTTTCAAACGATAATTTTGTCTTGTCCAAAAGAATCGAAAACTTAAAAAACATATAGTATCATGGAAGACTTAAAGAATACGCGAGAGATGACATTGGTAGCTGAGGCATATACCCGATACCGTACGTTGTTGGTGGCCTATGCCAATAAAAGAACCCGGAATCTGGCGGATGCCGAAGATGTGGTGCAGGAAGCTTTCATTAAAATCATCAATATGGGAGACATGGTGTATGCGGCTACCATCCGGAATCTGGCTTTTACAACCGTACAGAACCTTTTGATAGATCGCCTGCGCCGCCGGGTGGTGGTGTCGGAAGTCCATTCTTATATATACGACACCCAACCGGAATTTACCGAAGAGACAGAATCGGGAATTCACGCGAACAGTCTGCTGCAAGCGGAATATGCTTGGACGAAGACGCTTCCCGAAGCGTGCCGGAAAGTATATTGCATGAACCGTTTCGAAGAACTGACGGCAGAAGAAATATCGAAGGAACTTCATATCAGCCGCCGTACGGTGGAGGCGCAGATACAGAAAGGGCGGAGAAGGGTGCGTCCTTATCTCAAGGCTGTAGGAGGCTTTTAACGGGAAGATAGAAGAATCATTTACCTTAAAAAGAAGATAAACATGAAAACAATGAGATTGTGGATGTGTGTGGTATGCGGATTGTTGTTCGCGAGTGGTTTGTATGCCCGGAAAACGGGGGTATTGGATGAGATCGTTTTCGGGCATTCCGCTTCAGAGAAGAAGCATGGATTTTCCGCAAAAGCCAGTCAGGTGGTGACCGGAGGCTTGGGAGAAGAGGCCCGTGTGCTGTTGCCCATACCCGGCGAAAGGGTAGAGGGGGGCATATCACCTTTACGATGAAAGTCGATCCGGAGAAACAGAATTATTTTACGGCCCGTTTCTGGGGATCAGACAGCGGGAACAGCAATATCCTCATCTTGTTTTGCGAGGGGAAACAGATAGGATACCGTCATTTGGGCGACTATGACGTGTTGGACATTGCCAATGAAGATAAGCCTTATCCTGGCCGGTTCACGTATACCACACTGCCCCTGCCCATCAGTATGACCCGGGGAAAAAAGGAAATAGAATTGAGTATCCGTTCTACCGGACGTATATTCCGCTACGGAGAAACTTTCGATGCTTATCAAAAAGTAATGGAAAAGCCGTCGAAAGCACTATATAAAGGATATACCCATACGGAGACTTGTTTCCAGCCCTCGGAGAAAGAGAAGAAGCAGATAGAAAAGATTGAGCGACGGGTACGTACCGCGCCGGGAGCGGAAGTCATGGAGGAGGTCAGGCAGTTCGTGAACCGTCAAATTTCAGGTTACCTGAACCAAACGGAGATAGACCAGGAAACCGCTTCGCTTTTGGCGTATGCCTATCATGAGCCGTGGACAGTGGCTTATCGGAACAAGGACGTGGTGGAGAAGGTCATCCGTACGGCCGACCGGTATTATGAGCGTTATGCCCAAAACCCCAAATCGGTGTATGACGGGTCATGGCTGACGGTGGGGCCTTTGTGTCAGGCTTTGAATTCCTTTATACCCGAAATCCGTGAGATTTGGGATGAGAAGATGCCGAACGGGAAAACGCGCCGGGAGAATTGGACGGCTATGTGCCGGGAATGTGTGGACTACGCCAAGACGCATCGTCGCAGTTATACCAACCAGAGCATGATTGTGGATTTGCATCTGTATAACGTGAACCGTATGCTTTCCATTCTGGCACCCGAAGAGGCTATGCCCGTTTGGCAGACTTTGAAATTCATTTATGAATCCATGGGCATTGCCCCGTGGTCAGGTAGTTTGTCGGCAACGGGAGAACCGACCTGGCCTTTGGGGAAAAGCTATTACCAGTTTTCGCCGGACGGTCTGAGTAAGGAATTGGGCTATGTGGGCGGTTACGGTGAAATCCTGAACTGGATGGTGCATCTTTATGAAGTGACCGGTGAACGCGGCCTTACCGATACGCGCGACCCGCTGATTCGTGCCCAAATGCTTAAAATCATGCACATGCGCAGTCATTTCCGTTATCCGACATTGGATAATGACGGATATGCGGCCATGCGCGGCGAGTCGGTCATCGGCTGGCGTGACCATGGCTATTATCCGGCTGGTATCACTTACGGAGAGCGTGGCTACCATCGTGAAGGCACGCCTATCATGGCGGCTGCGGCCACATTGGATCCTGAAGCGGTGGCATACGCCCGGCAAATGATGGAAGACAACCAGTTCTTTGCCGTAGTCAAGGAGAAAATGAAAGACCGCGGATTGAATTCCACCTACACGTTGCTGCGATTGCCGGGTGAGTACGATTTGATAATGAAACAGCCGCGCCGCGAGGGTCGCTTGCCCATGTCGGACGGTATGCCGGACGTGTTGTTCTCTGACGAGGAAGTCGGCGTGGTGGCGTTGAAAAACGGGGATGAAATCTTGTACACATCTTTGTATTGGCGGGCGAACTTTGCCGTGAACTTCTTGGCACGTGTGCACTACATTACGCCGGAGTGCGACCGTGTCGCCACGGTGTTCGAGGACATCCGATACACGCCGAGCGGGTTTACCTATACCCGTCCCGAACGGAACAATCTTTATTTCTCGCCGGCCCGTAATTTCTATCCCGAAGTGAAGTCCGCCCATACCGGCGAGCAGTTGCCTATTGCCAAGGCACCCGAAGGCGTTCACTTTGAACCGGGGCAGGAAAGCGTATATGCCGGGAAGGGGGACTTCTACACCCTGCGTTACGGCAAGTATTTGATAGCGATGAATTGTACGCCGGACAGGACATTCGATGTGGAAGTGCCTGCGGCGAAGTCCGTGAGAGCATTCCCCTCCAGGGAGACGGTGGAAGAACGCGTGTTGCAGGTGGAACCGAAATCCACGGTGGTATTGATAGTGGAATGAATGGGATAAACAAAATTCTAATACCAACTCATGATGAGAAAGATATTTTTGATTGCCATTTTATGCCTTGTGCCTTTTATCGGACAGGCGCAGGAGTTACAGGCTCCGTTCGCACATCCCGGGTTGAATCACTCCCGTGCCGATTTGGAACGGATGAAAGAGAAAGTATTGGCTAAGGAAAAGCCTTGGATTGACGGTTGGGACGCTTTGTGCGCCTTCCGTGACGCACAGTCGGACTTCAAGGCGAGTCCCAAACCGAGCCTCGGCGGAACGGACGGAACCCGTCAGCGGGCGTCGCGCGATGCCATGGCGGCTTATTATAATATCCTGCGTTGGTACGTCACAGGAGATGAGGCGCATGCCCGGTGTGCCGTGGATATATTGAATGCGTGGTCTGCCAGTGTGCAGTCTGTGGTGACGGGAGAGTTGTACATGCTTCCGGCATGCGAATTCATGGAGGCCGCCGAACTGGTCCGGCTTTATCCGGGATGGAAGGCCGAAGACGTGGAACGTTTTGAAAAGATGGCGCGAGACTACATTTATCCGGCGTGCCGGGACTTCCGGGGCGAGGCGGGGACATGGCCCGGTTGGGATGGTCCGGCCAATGTCGCTTGCCTGTACATCGGGATTTTCTTGGATGATGCGGAGATGGTGAATGATGCCATCGCCTATTACAAGACCGGCAAGGGAGGCGGTTGCATTACGGAAGGCATTGTGTTCGGCGGCCAACCGGTGGAGATGGGACGCGACCAACCCCATGCAGCCATCGGGATAGATGCGTATGCCGACCTTTGTCAGGCTTTATGGAATCAAGGGCTGGATATGTATGCCTACGAGGACAACTTGCTATTGAAAGGCTTCGAGTATTATGCCAGGTTCAATCTCGAACACCCGGTGGACTGGACGCCGATAGACTATCACGGGCATAAGTTTTACTATCCGGCTCCGTCGAACAATGCCCCCTCGTCCATGCCCAACAACCGTATCCTCGCCAACGAGGCGGTTTATCATCATTATGTAGACCGGAAAGGGCTTGATGCTCCTTATTTGCGTGCGATGATGAAGTTGAAAAACGTAGAGGTATTGACCGGCATGATGTACACTTATTCCGATACGACCACGGCGTATGTTTCCTTTCCCGTTCCACCGATTCCGGAGGACGTGAAAGTTACCGGTAGCATCGGGCGCATAGATTTGGATTGGGCATCGGCAGAAGGAGACGTGGCCAATGGTTATGACGTGCAACGTTCCGTTTCGTCCGACAATGGTTTTGAGACGGTAGGCAGTTGGTCCGGCAACGCCACAACGGAGTTTGCCGATAGGGACGTGGAGCCCGGGACAACCTATTATTACAGGGTAAGGGCCAAAAACCGGTCCGGCGAAAGTGTATGGAGCGAGCCGGTGAGCGGGACGGCTCAACCGGGTTCTTCCAACTCCTTGCTATCCGGATGGGCGCAACAAGACATCGGGAAAGAAGAGTGGATGATAGACGGAGTCACGAAATACTCTCCCGTGAACGGGCACACCTTTGTGCTGACCGGTTCGGGACGCGACATATACAGTGCGGAGCAGCCCGAGGGAAACTTTACCTATACGGCCGTGACCGGTGATTTTGAACTGGTGGCCCGGATTTACGACGGGGAGCAAGAGGGCAGCCAACTGAAAGAAAAGTTCGGACTGGCCGTGCGTGAGAATACGACCACTTCTTCTCCTAAAGTCATGTTGTGGGTCGGTGATGCCGGTACGCGTTACACGCATTTCATGTGGCGCAATACGGTGGATGGCAACGGAGATGTGGCGGGGAGCGATCACACTTGGGTGCCGGTATGGCTTAAACTGGTACGTAAAGGAAATGTTTTCGAGGCATACGTGTCTGACAGCGGCACGCGTTGGTATGCCGTAGGTGCTTCGGAAATTTCTTTCCCCGACGATTGCCTCGTGGGAATGTGGGTTTGTGGCGGTGCTTATCGTCCCGAAGGATATACCGTAGGGTTCGACCATGTAGCCTTGACGTGCGGTGGAGGCACAAAGCCCTCCGTGCCGACCGATTTGGAAGCGAAGGTATTGGGCAGCACTTCGTTAAGTCTGTCTTGGAAGGCTTCGGGGCATGTGTCTTCCTTCAAACTGTGCCGGTCTACTTCTCCCAACGGGCCTTTTGAAACCGTGGCCGGAAGTTTGTCCGCCCCGTCTTATACGGACGAGGGGCTGGAACCGGGTACGACCTATTATTATAAGGTATGGGCGGCAAATGCCGTGGGGGAGAGCGAAGAGGCCGCTACGGTTTCGGCGGCTACGGAAGACCTGAGCTTGCCCGGTCGGCCGGAGGCGGCAGAAGCAAAGGCCGGTAACGGATACGTGAGCCTGACGTGGGACGCTACGGGTGAGCGGACGGCTTACTATCAAGTCCGTCGCGGAAGCATGTTCGGCGGCCCCTATACCCTGATAGGAAGAGCCATGGAAAACCGATATACGGATCATAAGGTGGACAACGGGAAGATGTATTATTATGTGGTTTCTGCCGTGAACGCCGTAGGAGAAGGGGCTTATTCGGAAGAAGCCAAAGCCTATCCGCAAGTGGGAAGTTGCCGTTATTGGCCGTTTGACGAAGAGGGAGGTACGGCGGCATCGGATGTATGGAACGGAGGAGAGGCGCAGTTGGTGAACAATTCCCGTTTTGATACGGGGAAGTACGGTACCGGAATTCATTTGTCCGGTGGCCATATCACGCTGCCTGCCGGAGTGACAGAGACGTGGAAGGACTTCACCTTGTCGCTTTGGGTAAAGCCCGACCGCGTGGAAGATTGGGCACGTATCATGGATTGCGGCACGGGGACGGATAATAATCTCTTCCTGACCGTCAAGGCAGCCCAGACCGGTTGTTTGCGTTATGCCATCGTGCAAGGGACGTCGGGGGAACAGCAAATCAATACGGACTTCTGTCCGAAAGCCTCCGAATGGACGCACATCGTATTGGTACAGCAGGGTACGACAGGCATTCTCTACGCCAATGGTGCGGAAGTGGGACGCAATGAGAACCTGACCCTTTCTCCGGCCGACTTGGGATATACCACGCGGAACTATATCGGACGTTCAGCCCATACGGTCGACCCTTATTTGCAAGGGATTGTGGATGATTTGAGAATCTACGATTGCGCTTTGGAGGCCGACCAGGTATCGGCCTTGTATCAGGCTTCCGCCCAACAGATTACTTTTTCCGGCTTGCCCTCTATGAAAGTAGGAGACGAGGAACTCACTCCCTCGGCCACGGCCACTTCCGGCCTGTCGTTGACTTTCCGGAGCAGCCGTCCTGAGGTAGCCGAAGTGGTGGACGGATGCCGTATTCGGGCCTTGTCGCCCGGGGAGGCTGAAATCACCGCCTTGCAAACGGGAAACTTGCTTTATGCGGCAGCTGTTCCGGTGTCGCAAACCTTGGTGGTGGAAGATGGTGACGGAGTGGAAAGTACCAGTTCGGATGGAATAGAAATAAAGGTTTTGCTGAAAGAGGGATTCTTGCATTTGTCATTTTCCCAACCGATGGGAGATGGCTGTAGGATTAGATTGTTTAATATGAATGGTGTTTTGGTTCGTAGCGATATTTTATCGGGTGATAACCTTTGTAAATGGGATATGCACGGACTTTCTTCAGGCGTTTACTTGATAAAAGTGGAAAGTGAGGTTTATTTTACTACGTTGAAAATAATTCTATAATTTAGTCAGATATAATAAATAGATGTGAATAGGCATTCATATAGAAAAGTAAGAATATGAAGAGAAAAATTTTGTTGTGCTTGGGGGGATTTTGCTTGTCAGCTGTGGCCCAACGGGTAGAGATGGTGACGACTACGGCTTCTGAACGTTGGAAAAACCAGAAGGTCAAAGTACAAAAGATACATGAAGGCAAGGCTGACATTTATGTTTATCCAGATAGCTTGATGCAAGAAATCGAGGGCTTTGGCGGTACGTTTAATGAATTGGGGTGGGATGCCTTACAAAGCCTTAGTTCGGAGGAACGTGCTAAAGTGATGTCATCTTTATTCTCAGAAGAGGGGGTGAATTTTGTATATGGGCGTACGCCGATTGCTTGTAGTGACTACGCTTTCTCATACTATTCCTATAATGATGTGAAAGATGATTATGAAATGCGTAATTTCAATGTGGGACGTGACCGTTACACGCTTATCCCCTATATTAAGGAAGCCTTGAAACTTCGACCAGACTTAAGGCTTTGGGCCAGTCCTTGGACACCACCTATTTGGATGAAAATCAATGAACATTATTCTTTGAAAAGCCACGGAATTGACAAGCAGGGTACGGGGCATAATCGTCTTGATCCCCATCGTGCTACGTTCATCCATACGACTGGCTTTAATATGCAGGTGGGGTATTTGGAAGCTTATGCCCTTTATTTTTCCAAGTACATCCAGGAGTACCGTAAGAATGGTGTGAATATCAGCATGATCATGCCGCAGAACGAGATTGCGTGGCAGCCGGCTTGGCCTTCTTGTACATGGCGTTCCGAAGATCTGGCCATATTTGTCGGCAAGTTCCTTGCTCCGAGGTTCAAGCAGGACGGCTTGGACACGGAGATTTGGTTGGGTACGGTGAACTTTCCCGATCCCGACTATATCCGTACTTTCTTGAAAGACAAAGATGCTGCGGAAGCAATTGGCGGAATTGGCGTGCAGTGGACTGGCAAACAGGCTCTCCCTGTTGTGCAGCGTGAGTATCCTAATTATCGTTATATGCAGACCGAGAATGAATGTGGTGAGGGGGAAAACGATTGGACTTCACTTGAAAAAAGCTGGAAAGCCATAGTCCATTGTTTCAACCATGGAGTCAATTCGTATATGTATTGGAATATGGTGTTGGACGAAACAGGGAAGAGCGGTTGGGATTGGTCGCAGAACTCATTGGTTCGTGTGAATCGTCAGACACATGAGGTGGTTTATACCGATGAATATTATTTGTTGAAGCATTTGTCTCATTTCGTTCAGCCTGGCAGTCGGCGTTTGAAGGTCTCGGCTTCTGAAAACATGTTGGCTTTTCGTAATCATGAAGGCAAAGTCGTTGTCGTGGTTTACCATCCGGGGGCAGCGCCAATGAAAAAGACTGTGCGTATAGGAGATATTTGTTTCGTGTTGGCTTTGTCTCCGCAGTCATTGGCGACAGTGGTCTGCAGTTGACAGATTATACAAATAAAGTGTGAGTAAGGTGAAAATGGATTGATTGTCATGTTACTGAAGTTTTTTGGAAATTAGAGTATTTATGCGTATCCGAAAGTGTATATTGACTGTATTGTTTCTTCCGTTAGTGGCTGGATGCCATAAAGTGTCCCATGTTTCAGAAGAGGTTGTGGTAAATTTACGACAAAAGGGGACTGATATTTCTTCTTCCATGTACGGTGTGTTTTTCGAGGAAATCAATCACGCTGGTGATGGAGGCTTGTATGCGGAATTGGTACAGAACCGAAGTTTTGAAGAAGATGAAATCCCTGAAGGGTATCGAATAGAAGGAACGAAATTGATACCTCTTGCCAAACCTTATCATTTGACTGGCGAGATACGTGAGCGTTCTTTTGAGTGGTATGGAGGCAAAATCAGGGGGTGGAATTTGAAAACCGGAGATTTGTCAGAGGCTTCCATGCGTTTGACAAAAGAACGTCCTATGTATCCTACGGCTCCGAACAATTTGGAATTGTTTATTCAGAAAACAACAGGTGCTGTACAGTTGGTTAACGAAGGATATTGGGGTATGGGTATTCGGCAGAACGAACGTTATCATTTACGTACCATTGTGCGTGTGGATCCAGGTTATAAGGGAACCCTTACTGCTAAGTTGCTGTCGGAAAAAGGAGATATATTGGCACGGGCTTTATTACCTTGTATTCCTGACGGTGAATGGCATGATATGACACTGGTATTGACATCTGTGGCCACGGACTGTAAGTCATCGTTAGCTATAGAATTCGATGCACCCGGGAAGGTGTGGTTGGACTACGTGTCTCTCTTTCCTGAAAATACCTTTAAGAAACGCCAGAACGGTTTACGTAAGGATGTGGCGGAAATGGTGGCCGGTTTGCAACCCGCCTTTTTCCGTTGGCCCGGTGGTTGTGTGGTGGAAGGCATTACTTTGAATAACCGTTTCGAGTGGAAGAAAACTTTGGGCGATCCGGCGGCGCGCCCCGGGGAATACAGCACATGGGGGTATCATTGCTCTTATGGTTTCGGCTATTATGAAATGTTGCAGTTTTGTGAGGACATCGGTGCCAAGGCCATGTATGTCTGTAATGTGGGTTTGAGTTGCCAGTTCCGTATGGGGGAAGCTTCTGAAAAAAGTGATATATCTTATTATATAGATGACTGTTTGGATGCGATAGAATACGCGTTGGGGGATACGTTGACGGAATGGGGAGCACGTCGTGCAGCCGATGGACATCCGGCACCTTTCCCTTTGCAGTATATTGAGATAGGTAATGAAAATTGGGGAGACGAATATGACCGCCGTTTCGATATGTTTTATCAGGCCATCAAGCAAAAGTACCCTCAACTTACTTTGATTTATAACGAAATGCCCGAACGAAACGGACCGATGGGCATTACGAAGACCGATATGGTGGATCCGCATTATTATGTGGCACCGGAGTTCTTTTTCCGGAATACGGATTTGTTTGATCATTACGAACGGGGGAAGCACACGGTTTACGTCGGTGAATATTCTTGTAACCGAGGAGTGGGCGGTGGAAATATGTGGGCAGCCTTGTCGGAAGCGGCATTTATTGGCGGTATGGAGCGTAACGGCGATTTGGTGAAGATGGCTTCTTATGCCCCCTTGCTGGAGAATCGTAACAATCGTAAATGGCCGACCAATCTGATTTGGTTCGACTCCGAGCAAGTGGTCGGACGTGGATCCTATTATGTGCAGAAAATGGCGGTGGAGAACAGGCCTACTTATAATGTGGCGAATGATAAGGTTTTACGGGCAACTGATACGGCTTCGTATGTACCCGGCCATATCGGCTTTGGTTCGTGGGCTACTGCTGTGGAATTTAAGGATTTCAAGTTGACAGCAGGTGGCCGTAGGGTGGACGTGCAACTTAGGGAAACGACTCGGAATTATGGGAATTGGGGCTATACCGACAGTATTTTGTCTCAAACCTCTTTGGAAACCGGTACCCAGTATATTCTGAAAGGGTTTAAGGACAATGATTACACCTTGGAGTGCAAAGCACGCCGGGTGAGTGGTAAAGAAAGTTTCTTGATTTATTTTGGTATGACGGCCAATGGCCAAGATGGTTATATGTATAATATAGGTGGCTGGGATAATCAAAAGGCCGTATTGCAGCAGGTGGCCAATAGCAACCGTGCTAAAGTATTGGCCGAATGCCAGGGTGTACGGGTCGAAACCGATCGTTGGTATGATTTGAAGTTAGCAGTTTCCCCCCATAAGAGTGAGTTGTACGTAGATGGAAAATTGGTACTGTCTCATGTGCCTGAGCCCGTACCTTTACAGTTTGTGGATTCCGGCTATGATGAACATGCGGGTGAGTTGGTTTTGAAAGTCGTCAATGCCACAGATTCGGTCTATCCGGTTTCTTTCCGTATTGACGGGGCACGACGGGTGGCTCCTGAAGGCAAGGTCATTACTTTGGCGGCTGGGAGTGGAGCAGAGGAAAATTCTTTCGAGAATCCACGGAAGATTTATCCTGTGACATCCGGTTACGGTGATTTCGGACGTGATTTTACTTATACGTTCCGCCCTTTTTCATATACAGTGTTACGTATCAAGGCAGAGAGGGATGTTTCCGGGTTGAATAATGAACAATAAATAACGGATTATGGAAAGATGGCTGATTTTAGTTTGGAGTTTTTTATTTGCTTTACTTGGGGAAGCACAGGTGCGTGTCAGTGCCTGGCCTGAGGGCAAGGACGGATTGGAAAGGAGTCCGGATTATGATGTGACTGTAAAATCTCTTGCAGGAGGAAGCGGGGAATGGATACGGGTACCTAATTTACGGTGTGATGTGGATACCAGACATGTGCGCCATGCTTCGTTTGCTGAATTCGAGATGGGAAGTCCCGTGGTGGTCCGAGTGAAGAACTGCCGCACAGATGCATGGGACGGGAATGGCAAAATGCAAGTAAAAGTGAAGCCTTCCTCTCGTGGCATCGCTTGTCGTCAGGTGGATGCACGTACCGTGGAGTTTACTTTGCATCGTCCTGAATTCCTGAGCGTGGAATTTAATGGTGAGCGCAAGCAGAACCTTCATATCTTTGCCAATGACATGCTTGCCGAGACCTATACGGGGGAAGAACCAGATGCGATTAATTGGAAAGGAAAGAACGCACAAGACGTGTTTAAACAGGATGCGCGATTGATTTACTTCGGTCCGGGGGTACATTTTCCTAAGGATTTGCCGAGTGGGGAAATCAAGATACCGAGCAATACGACGGTTTATCTGGCTCCCGGTGCGGTAGTTCGGGCCCGTCTTATTGTGGATCGTGCCGAGAATGTCCGTATCATAGGCCGGGGAATCGTAGCCCATCCTTTGCGTGGGGTTGAGATTACTTATTCCAAAAATGTGCTGGTAGATGGGATTACCATCTTGAATCCACAACATTATACTGTGTATGGCGGTCAATCGGAAAATCTGACCATTCGTAACTTGAAGTCTTTTTCGGCTCGTCCGTGGAGTGACGGTATCGACCTGATGAGTTGTCGTCATGTGAAGATCGACCATGTATTTTTACGGAATTCAGACGATTGCATTGCGCTTTATAATCACCGTTGGTGGTATTGGGGCGGCACTGAGGATGTGGATATTTCCAGAGCTACTTTATGGTGTGACTGGGCACATCCCGTGAATATAGGAACTCATGGGGATGACCGGAGCGAGTCAGGCGAGACATTGAAAAATGTGCGTATCCACGACTGTGACATCATTTTTCATGAGGGAGACGGAATGCTGTCCATTAGGTGTGGAGATAAGAATGTGGTACGTGACGTGGTGTACGATTCCATTCGCATTGAAGACATATCCAGAGGGCGTTTGTTTGAAATGCAGGTGATTTACAGCGAGAAGTACAATCGTGCTCCGGGTAACGGAATTCGGGATGTACATTTCCGGAATATCTCGGTGTTCGATTCAGAAGGGTGTATGAATCCAAGTTTGATTACAGATTATGATGCCAACCGTGGCATAGGGAAATATACGATAGAGAATGTGATGCTGAACGGTAAGCCGTTTAACGAGGATAAAGGCCTCATACGCAAAATGATCGTAAAATAAAAAATGGAATCTGCGAATGTTTAACTAATTATTATATACAAATGAAGAAAGGCTTGTTTATTTTGTGTTGCTTAATAATAAGTAATGTAAGTTTTCTTTGGGCACGTGATTTCAAACATCCGTGTTCAATGGTTTCGATAGTTGAAATAGAGAAGATGAAGAAACATATTGCAGACAAAACAGAACCGTTTTATAGTGAATGGCAAACTCTGCAAAGCGACCGTTATGCCAGCCCGTCTTACACCACTTCGGGACATATTGAAATCGGAGGAAGTGATGGTACTCGCCAACAGGTGAGCAATGATGCCATGGCGGCTTTCTACAATGCGCTGCAATGGCATGTTACGGGGAATGTAAAATATGCTGATTGTGCGGCTCGCATCTTGTCGGTGTATGCAGAGAAAATGGAAAGTGCTACACAGCAGCTCTACCAGTATCCGGCTCGAGATTTATGTTATGCGGCTGAATTGCTGCGTTTAAGCGACGGTTCTTTCTATAGTGGATGGGAGGAGGGTTCATACAATCAGTTTCTAAATAAAGTGCGAACAATTCTTGTTCCGGCTTTAAGAAAGGAGAGAACAAACGGAATGAGCAGTTGGTCAGCGGGGGCCATCGACGGTTTGCTTATAGCTGGCGTACTACTTGATGATGAAGCCATCTACGATGAAGCCATCGGTTATTTTAAAAACGAATCTATTCCCGGTTCGATAATGGGAGCCATTACCGATTCCGGACAACTCAACGAAATGGGACGCGACATGGTCCACGCCAATCTTGTCCTTGATGATTTGTGCCGTATGGCACATGTGGCCTGGGTACAAGGTGATGACTTGTTCGGGTACGATAACAATCGTCTGTTGCGCAGTTTCGATTATTGGTGTCAAGCCAATTTGGGATATGAAGGCTCTATGGTTTATACTCCTGTTGGACGTTGGTATTATTTGTCCACCCATAATAACGGGAATCGTTTGTATCCAGACGGTTCTATTTTTGAATGTGCTTTGCATCATTACAAGGAAGTGAAAAAATTGGATGGTTCCCAGTATTATTACTTAGATCGTTATGCCAAGGTGGCTCGTCCCGGACGTTTCTATCATACACTCTTTTATGTGGCCGATCCGGAGTTGTCTCCCGTGTTTAAAGTGGTTCCTCAAAAGCCGGTTCGATTTAAAGTGACACAAGGAATAGGGTTTATGGAACTTTCATGGAGTCACCCTGTACTCGACGACCAAAGCGGATATAAAGTTTATCGTTCTTCAGATGGCGTGAATTATAATTGTGTGGCTACTGTAGACCATTATACAAAAAATAGTTACCAAGACCATAGCGTTATTGCAGGACATGCTTATTATTATAAAGTGATTCTCTTTAATTATGCAGGAGAAAGTGAAGCTTCTGATGTTGTCGGTCCTTTGACGGCCTCTGCCGGAAGTGAAATATTGCCTGAAGAATGGGCTTTTGAAG
>ENA-OPYH01001009-OPYH01001009.1-human-gut-metagenome-genome-assembly--contig:-NODE-1009-length-17008-cov-4.173244_pt1 | contig 17008 bp, 6 predicted proteins | sample MGYA00241254_ERZ501488 | MGnify/ENA primary metagenome ERZ501488 (study PRJEB25962, sample SAMEA2042660) | human gut metagenome | biome: human gut; feature: human-associated habitat; material: faeces...
AAAGCCCGACTCCGGTACCAGATTTAGAAAAGTGAATCTGACTGAATCTGCTGAACAATAAATGTTGTTTCTCCTTAGGTATTCCAATTCCACTGTCTTTTACCGACAGGATACATTTCCGTCTTTTTTCATCTTCCGCCAAGGACAAAATTATACAACCTCCTTTAGGTGTGAACTTAAACGCATTGGAAAGCAAATTATACAAAACTTTATCAATCTTCTTTCTATCAATAAACAAAATAAGTGACTCCATCGAACAATCAAACTGATAATTTATGTTTTTCTGTACAGCTATCTCTTGAAAGCCACCATAAATATCCTGCGTAAAACTTTCTTCAAGATCTAGCTTCAATACATCATTTTGAAGTTTTCTAAACTCTAACAACTGATCTATCAGTCGTCTGAGATTCATAGAATTCCGATTCAACACGCTTAATTGCTTATAAGCAGGGACAGGAAGGTCCCCCAGTTCATTCAATCTCTCCACCGCACCCTGAATCAAAGTAAGCGGTGTACGAAACTCATGCGAAATATTTGTAAAAAAACGCAGTTTGTGATTCGTCAATTGCTTCTCAATCTCTACAGCATTATTTAATCGGTTGAATTTTGCAATCAACCGATAAAAGACAAACAATATGAAAATAAACAGCGATACATACACTGTATAAGCCATATTGGACTTCCAAAATGGTGGAGTGATTGTAATTTTCAAAGAAGTCACTTCATCATTCCAGATCCCATAGGAATTGGCTCCCTTTACTTTAAAAGTATATTTTCCAGGTGGCAGATTTTTATATGTAACCGTATTCAAGGAAGCAGGAATACTCCATGACTTATCATAGTTTTCTAAAATATAAGTGTATTGATTCTGTTCGGGATTCTGCAAGTCCAATGTCGCAAATTCTACTGTGAATACATTTTGCTCATAAGTAAGTTGAATTTCTTCAGTATAGGTAATAGATTTCTTTTCTACGGAAGACTCGACTTCATTCCAATCTACTCCGTCAATCTGCAAGCTAGTAACCAGTACTGGAAAAGGGTTCGTATTCGGTTCAAATTTTTCAGGATCAAATATCATCAGCCCATCCAAAGTTCCCCATAACATAATACCATTCTTACATTTAAAACGTGCCCCCTCATTAAAGATATTCGCATAAGCTTTCTGGGCAAACTGATAGCTAATTACCGAATAATCATTCTTACAAAAACGCGACAAACCATTCTCACTGCTTAGCCAAAGATAATCCCCATGTTCCAAAATACCCAAGACATAATTATCCGGCATTCCTTCGCCAATTGTAAAAGAGAGAAACTGATCAGAAGTCCCTTCACGCGCTTCTATATACTTGTCCAGTCCACCTCCGGCAGTTCCAATCCAAATATCTCCATTCGTATCCTGATAAATAGTCTTGATATCATTGCTGCTTAACGAATAAGGTGAAGTTAAATCCATATTATAAAAGACATAAGCATCTGGATTCCGTATCAGTTCTCCCGGATTAAACCTAACAAGTCCGTCAGAAGTTCCACCCCAAATACGCTCTTTATTATCTTGATAAAGATATCGAATCATACTCTTATTTCCTTTACCTGTGATAAAATTTTTAAAAGTAATACCTTCTTTTGTTTCTTGTGCCAATCCTATCCCCCCGTTCTCAAAGGAGGCAACCCAAATTCTATTCTTATTATCCTTCAAAATATGAAAGACAGCATCACTGCACAACGACTCTGGCTTATTTTTTTTATGTGTCAGATGAGCCAATTCGTTATAATTCTCAATATCAAATAAATAAATACCATACCCCTTGGTACCTACCCACATACGCCTTTGATTATCTTCCACCAGTGCATAAGGGTTTATAACCCAATCAATATGTTTTTTCAAGTTCATAGCAGAATCATAGACATACAGTTCCCCATTTTTCAAACCGACCCAGATATTTTCCTTTGAATCCTCATAAATGGAACGTACATTATTCGTCTTGCCGATAATAGTCCCTGCCTCCGGATGTACCACATGTACATATTCAGGACTTTTCACCACCCGTATAATTCCGGCATACTCACTTCCAATCCATATATTTCCCAAGCGGTCTTCAGTTATAGACAATAGATAGTTGGAAGCAAGACTGCTAGGATCCGGCTGGTTAGTGTAATTCACCAACGTCTCATCGACCGGATTATAACAAAATAAGCCAAACCCGTAGGTCACTATCCAGTAAAGCCCGTCAGAACCGGCTAGAACAGCATCTATGGATAACGCGGTCTGCCCTGTACCCATCATCGCAAGATCCTTATTCAAGTCTATATTTATCCTTCGGATTCTGGAATCCTCTCCATTGCAATACCATAATCTACCCGATTTAGAATAAAACCATACACCTTTCTTCTTATCATAAATAATCTCCACGTCCGAAGTGAGATGTTCTTTTTCACAATTTAGTCCAGACTGATGAAAAGTGCCATATGAGATATCATATATCCATACACCTTTGGAGTCAAAGAAAACAAGCAGTTCGTGAGATGACAGACGGAACAAATGAGTCATGGCATCATTAAAAGCCGGAGTTACCTCCTCAAAAATACCACGCTTCATATCATAGATCAACAATTCAGATTCCATTGTGGAGAAATAAATCATTCCCTCTACCTCTATTGCATGAGTGAAATAATATTCATAGGTATAAAACTCTTTAACCTCTCCTTGCTCAGAAATACTTTTCAACCCATTCTTTCCACCTATCCATATTTTCCCTGAACTATCTTCTAGCAAAAAATTACAGGCATCCTCTGCCTGTAAATAACTCTGCTGATCAAAATTTCCATCTTCTTTTTTGTGCAAACGAATTGTCCCAGTTCCTTTTCCCCACAACCATACATCACCACCGGAGGATTCATAGAAATTTTCATGAGCAAGCAATTTGCCATTCTTATCTCTTATGTGAACAAACTGATCACTAATCGGATTATAACAACTGTATTCCTGCTGATAGGTCTGTACCCAAAGGTTACCATCACGCGTGGCATATAGATTTCTAATTCTATGGTCATGCAATATATGCTGATCACCGGTTCGCAATTGATAAGATCGGATATTATAACCGTCATATCTGTTAAGTCCATCAAGAGTCCCCGCCCAAATAAAACCATTCTTATCTTCGGCAATAGCCCGTACTGTGTTTTGTGACAATCCGTTCTTCGAACTTATTTGAGAAAAGTTAATATCGCGTGCATGAAGAACAGACAGGCACAAACTAAGCAAAAGCAATGATATAGCCTTTTTCATACAATATGTTTTTATAGTATTAGAATACAAAGGTAATATAAACAGGAAAATAATACAATATTATCCCTCGAAGCTTTGTGTTCCCTGCAACACATTTTCGCCACAATAATCTATTTTACAACAGGTTATAAAAACATGGAATTGCGTTCACGTACGTAATTACTGTTTTTTGGACTCGTTTGCATTTTTTACGACAATGCTTCGGTTTACTTTTGTGAAAAATCACTTTTGTGTAACATAAATCTCTAATCGTTATGAAAGACAAAACATTAAGTTCTAATTATTCATTTAAAGGAACGATTTGGCTGTTCATGCTGGTCTTATCCTCCTTTATGTATGTAGCGAATGCTCAACAAAGAAATGTACAGGGCATGGTTACCGATCCAAATGGTGAACCTATTATCGGTGCCAGTGTTGTTGTAAAAGGTACAACCAATGGTACTATAACAGATTTTGATGGAAAGTTCACCCTCTCTAATGTTCCCGAAAAAGGGATTATCACTATAACTTATATAGGATATAAAGGACAAGACATTCCAGTAGCTGGAAAAAGTACATTGAAAGTAACTTTGGCAGAAGATACAGAAACGCTGGATGAAGTAGTGGTAGTAGGCTATGGCACACAGAAAAAAAGCGATGTAACAGGGTCAATGGTCAGCGTAGGAGCCAAAGAACTGAAATCCCGCCCAACAGCCAATGTATTTGAAGCCATGCAAGGTAAAGCCGCTGGTGTGGATATACGCACCAGTGACCGTCCGGGAGAAGTTGGAGATATATTTATCCGTGGTTCCCGCTCTCTGTCTGCTTCCAGTCAGCCTCTCTATGTTGTAGACGGTGTACCTCTAAATGGTACCGTAGGAAAAACTCATGAAGAGAATTTAGACAACGTAAGCCCCCGTGGTGGTACACTGGAAAGTTTGAATCCTTCTGATATTGAATCCGTCGAAGTGCTGAAAGATGCTTCTGCTACAGCTATCTATGGTTCACGTGGTGCCAATGGTGTCATTTTAATTACCACCAAAAGAGGCAAGGAAGGTAAATTTACTTTCAGTTATGCAGGCTCTGTTTCCACAGATAACATCAAAGACCGTACTACTTGGATGAGCGCCGGTGATTATCTGACTTGGCGTCGTTGGGCCTATTATTATTCCGATCCAAACAAATATCCGCGTGGCGATGAACCGACCATTGAAAATGACAAACAAATATTCAACGCAGCCAGTGATCCATATGCCTGGGCAAATATTGAACGTGGATGGTCTGGCAATACTTGGGACGGTTCAAAAGTACAAACCACAGACTGGGCCGATTATGTAACTCAAACAGGTATTACCACCGAACATACTATCAGTGGCTCAGGCGGTAGCGAAAAAAATCATTCGTATGTATCTTTTGGTTGGTTGAAAAACGAAGGAACAATCAAAGGTCAAGATTATACCCGTTACACCGCTAAAATAAATAATGACATGAAACTGACAGAATGGCTAACCTTGGCTGCCAGCATAAATGCCACTTACAGCGTACAAAATTATGGTATGTCGAATGACGGTGGTACTACCAGTGGACCGAGAAGTGCATATGCAGCCGCCATGCGTAACCTACCTTATGCCGTAGCTTATGACGATGAAGGAAAACGAATTGAATATCCAGGTGCTGACTCAAAAATTAAAACTGTAATAGATGAATGGAATTATTCAACCGATGAACGTAAAGTATTCCGTGCATTAGGAAGCTTCTATGCACAGTTAAATTTCGGCAAAATATGGAAACCTTTGGAAGGTCTTTCTTATAAACTTAATTTTGGTCCGGATTTCCGTTACTATCGCCGTGGAATGTTCAATTCTGCAGAAAGTACAAACCGTGAAGGTTTAAACTATGCTTCACTGACCAAAAGCACAGACTTCTCATGGACACTGGATAATCTTATATACTACAACCGTACCATTGGCAAACATGACTTCGGCTTTACCTTCTTACAAACTGCTACAAAATATGAATATGAAGCCAATAATATGAGTGGTGAAGGTATTCCTTTGGAAAGTTCCTTATGGAATGCTTTCAAATCACTAAGTTCATTAAAAAGTTGGGAATCCTCACTGACTGAAAAGCAATTGCTTTCCTACATGGCTCGTATGAATTACACCTATAAAGGGCGCTATATGCTAACAGCTTCTGTCCGTCGTGACGGTGCTTCTCAATTAGCAGATGGTCATAAATGGGCTACTTTCCCTTCTGTAGCTCTTGGATGGCGCATAGATCAAGAAGAATTTCTGAAAGAAATTTCTTGGATCAGCCAATTGAAACTTCGTCTGGGTTATGGTGTTACAGGTAATTCAGCTATTACTCCTTATCAAACCAAAGGAGGCATCTCTAGTTTATATTATCCTTTTGGCCCAAATCCTACACAAGGTTATATAGCATACGAAAACGAAGCAGGTATTACCAACACATTAGCTAACCAAAATTTAGGTTGGGAAAAAACGGCCCAATGGAACATTGGTGTGGATTTTAATTTCTTTAACGGCCGCATTAATGGTATCGTAGATGTTTATACGTCTAAAACCACTGACTTGTTAATGGCTCAAAGTATTCCTACCCTGACAGGTTATGCCCGCACTTATGCTAACGTGGGCAAAACCAAAAACTTTGGTTACGATCTGACGTTTAATTTTGTTCCTGTCCGCACCAAAGATTTTGAATGGAATATCGGAGTAAATGCCGCTTACTCCCGCAATGAAATCGTTTCACTAGCTAATGGCAAAGAAGATGATCCGGCTAATGGCTGGTTTATCGGTGAAAGTACCAACAGTATCTATACATATGAATCCGCAGGTCTATGGAAAGAAGAAGATCGTGCAGATATGGAAAAATTCAATGCCAATGGACATGACTTCCAAATTGGTATGGCACGCCCTGTAGACCAAAATGGCGATTACAAAATCGACGCCAACAATGACCGTACTATTGTAGGCCATTACGATCCTCGATGGACACTTGGATTAAATACGAACTTCACTTATAAAGGATGGGATTTAGGCATACAGCTCTACGGGCGTATGGGATTCAAATATTATGATTCCTCCGTATGGGTAGGCGGACGCTATAATGTTCGTGACTATGACTATTATAACGAAAACAACAAAAATGCAGCTCATCCTAAACCTATTTACGATGAAGGCGGAAAAGATGCGTACTACAACGAAACTTATTTAAAAAACGGTTCTTATCTAAAGATTCGTAACATTTCGTTAGGTTATACTTTCCCGAACAGACTGTTAACCCATACAGGTCTTAGCGCTTTACGCATGTATGCTCAGATTAAGAATCCGGGGTATATTTTCAGCGGCTGCAAGACATTAGATCTGGACACATATAGTAATACCTACAACAGCGGCTTTACTTTTGGCTTAAACTTGAGTTTCTAAATCAAACTAATAAAAAAATTATTATGAAATTAAATAAACACATATTAGCAAGTGTATTGGTAGGCGCACTAGCCACACCAGCCCTCACTTCCTGTTCAGATTTCTTAGATGAAAATCTAACAACTGAACGCAATACCGATTTTTTTGACACCAATGAAGGCGTACAGTCACTGGCAACCGCTATTTACTATAACCTTCGTTTCCATCATTCTTTCGAATGGGCATTCTCTACTACAAATTATGGAACAGACGAGTTCATAGTAGGAAACGATGGCAGCAACGCCATGTGGGATAGTTATATAGCCAATCTCAGTTCAGACATCGCCACAGTAAATATCAACACCACACATGCCTACGATGTATGGGATAATATGTATTCCGGTATCTCTTCCGCCAATCTTTTGCTAGAGAAACTGGAGAATTATTCGGGAAGCAATAAGAACGAACTGTCCGGCGTAGCCCACTTTATCCGTGGATTCAACTACTTTAAGCTAGTCAGCCAATACGGTGGTGTACCTATCAAACTGGCTTCTTCCAATACAGTGGAACGCGAATTTTCCCGCGCCTCAGCGCAGGAAGTTATGGAACAGGTATTCAGTGATCTGACAGCCGCTTATGGTGAACTTCCTGAAAATGAAGCAGAAGAAGGTCGTCTTACCAAGTACGCAGCTGCCCATTTCCTTGCCAAAGCATATCTATGGCGTGCCAGTGAACTCAATGACAATTGGAATTCCAGTACAAAAAGCAGTGATTTGACCAATGTTGTCAAGTATGCGACAGAAGTCATCAGTAAACACCCGCTAGCTCCCAACTTCAAAGATTTATGGAATTATACAGAAGTCGATGGTCCTAATGAGCAACTGAATGAAATCATACTAGCAGCCCAACGCACTTCTGCCGATGCCACCAAAGGGCAGTACGGTAATGAGCAACACCTTTATTTTTGCAGCCAATACCGCGACTTACCAGGTATGGCCCGTGATATTGCCGGTGGGCGTGAATACAACCGTCTGCGTACCACATACTATTCTTATAATGTATATAACCATCTGAACGATTCCCGCCTTTGGAAAACCTTCCGTACCAAACAAAACGGTAACCGTTCTGCTTGGAATGCCGGAGGCGTGGACTATGTAGCCGGCGACCGCTCTGTCATGTTCTTACTGAACAAACCCGGTGACAGTCGTGTTACCGCCCCCCAAAGCAATGCCACCTTGGCTGATGCTGAAACAAAGAAACCCGTTTCCACTGTCTTCGCACTCTATCCAGCTGGAACTACTGCTACAGATAAAGTTCTGGAAGACGATGCTTACATTAAATACTATGCCACTTGCAGCAAATATGCCGATGGCTCACGTAAATCCATTTCCGAAGAACAAGGTAATCGCGATGGTATTTTGGCGCGATCAGCAGAAGACTATTTCTTCCTTGCTGAAGCCTATATCCGCCAAGGAGACTACTCTAAAGCGGCAGAATATCTGAATGTCATTCGTCGCCGTGCTGAATGGAAAGCAGGTGAAGACCGCCAGGAACACGTAGATGGTGGGGCCGCCTTCCATGAAGGTTCTTTGGGATGGGGTATTTGGGGTGCTGATGCTGAAATTTCTACTTACTGTAATCGCAGTTCCTATTATGAATCAAACAATCTGCAACTAGGCTCACTGGATGCTATTCCATCCAATCTAGAAGTAACAGATATCACTTCCATTGCTTCTTTACCAGCAGAAGATCAGGCTATCTGTGAGAAGTTGGGTTACAGTAGTGCTTATGATGTGGCCATGTGCTTTCTCTTAAACGAAAAAAGTCGTGAAATGATGGGTGAATTTGTCCGTTGGGAAGACTTGGCACGCACAAAAACATTGGAAGCTCGTGTAAAGGCCTACAACAAGAATGCAGCTCCAAACTTTAATCCAAACAAGCATTATCTGCGTCCGATACCACAAACTTTCCTTGATATCATCCAAAAAGATGGTCATGCGCTGACAACTGAAGAAAAGAGTGCTATGCAGAATCCTGGCTATTAATTATAAAATCAACGGAAACTCATCTGAAGTAACCAAAGGTGAGTTTCCGTTACTTTATCCAGCTTATGAAAAGAATCTATTTAACACTAGGAATAATAACCGTACTAGGAGTATCTTCATGTCAACAAGCTTCACAATCAGTTGCTTCGGCAAACGATACCAACACCCCGTTACATTTATTAACTCCAGACTATTCCATCCCCTACAAAGAATGGAATATAACTGAAATCAAACAATGCCTTGATCGTATATTCTCTTATCTTGACCAAACAACTCCACCTCGCGTTATTGACCGAAAATCCGGAAAAGAAATAACAGACTATACACAAATCAACCAATATTCACAACTGGAAAGAGGAAACTTTCGACTGGCTAGTTATGAATGGGGAGTTACCTATTCAGGTATGATGGAAGTGGCACATGCTACAAGTGACTCCAAATATCAAGAATATGTATCAAAACGATTTCGTTTCTTATCAGAAATGGTTCCTTACTTCAGCCGTCTCACTCAAGAATATAATGTAGTAGACGGACAGATGCGACAAATCATACAACCCAGTACCTTGGACGATGCCGGAGCTATGTGTACAGCCATGATAAAGATGCAACGTATCCTTCCCGATTTAAACTGTAAATCCATAATTAATAACTACATGGATTTTATAGAACATAAAGAATACAGACTGCAAGACGGAACTTTCGCCCGGATGCGTCCACAAGCCAATACACTTTGGCTAGACGATATGTATATGGGAATTCCCGCACTTGCACAAATGGGGATTTACACCGGGGAAAAGCATTACTTCGATGAAGCGGTCCGTCAGATTCTTCAGTTTTCCAAACGTATGTTTGTAGAAGAGAAAGGACTCTACATGCACGGATGGGTAGAAGGCGCAAGCACTCATCCGACTTTCCATTGGGGACGTGCCAATGGATGGGCATTACTAACATTGACCGAGGTACTTGAAGCACTTCCTCAAGAACATACCGAATGGAAAAATATCCTAAAACTTTATAAAGCACATGTAGCAGGAATTGCCGCCTGTCAGTCGGGCAATGGATTCTGGCATCAATTACTAGATAGAAACGACTCATATTTGGAAACATCTGCTACAGCCATTTACGTATATTGCATTGCACGTGGTATCAACAATGGCTGGCTGGATGCAGTATCATACGGTCCTGTAGCACAATTGGGATGGAGTGCCATATCCACTCAAATCAATGAAAAAGGACAAGTTGAAAATACCTGCGTCGGTACCGGCATGGCTTTTGACCCAGCATTTTACTATCATCGTCCGGTAAATGTATATGCAGCACATGGATATGGACCAGTTTTGTTGGCAGGAGCTGAAATGATTAATTTACTAAATAAATATTACCCCAAAATGAACGATAGTGCCGTACAATTTTATACCACAAAGCAAAATGCATTAAGACCTATATTTGGAGTGGACGGACAAGAATTTTAAAGGTATTGGTTACAAAATAAGAAGTTGATAAAAGAAGTGTAGTAAACCGTCAATTTGCCACTCACATTAAAACAGCAGTGAAGAATCTGCACACATCCGTTTTGTGTTGACCGATTCTTCACTGCATTTTTTAGAATGACAAACTATATGATCAATCAATCGGATTTTCAGTTTATCCCTCCTAACTATTCAGAAAAGCATATAAATCACTCTTTAGTTTCCAAATAAACCAGCTGCGTCTGTAAATACTCTTCCAGCCCATGTTTACCATCCGCGCCGCCGATACCAGATTTACGCCATCCGGCATGGAATCCCTGCATCGCCTCAAAATTCTCACGATTCACATAAGTTTCACCAAATTTCAACGCACGAATCAATTTGAATGTCATATCCAGATTCTGGGTATAAATAGAAGAAGTCAGCCCATATTCACAATCATTAGCCCAGGCAATGGCGTCTTCCACCTCTGTAAACTCAACAACCGGAAGTACCGGTCCAAAAGTTTCTTCCTGAATAATATCCATCTTTTGGGTACAATTAATCAAAATCGTCGGTTCAAAGAAATATCCTTTAGTACCGATACGATGACCACCGCATAGCAACTCAGCTCCCTGCTCAATAGCTTTTTTCACTTTCTCTTCTACTGATTTCAGTGCATTGGCATCAATCAACGGACCCATATCGAGGTCTGTATACTGATTCGGATCACCCACTTTCACCTGCTTGAATCCTGCCAACAGTTTCTCAAGGAAAGCCTCTTTTATACTAGAATGTACATACACGCGCTCACAGCAATTACATACCTGTCCTGTATTAATAACACGCGAAGCAATAATGGATTTTACAGCTAAATCCAAATCTGCATCCGGCATTACAATACCGGGAGCCTTCCCTCCCAATTCCAAAGAAACCTTCGTCACATTGGCAGAAGCGGCTGCCATGGTCTGTATTCCAGCCTCCACACTTCCGGTCAGACTAACCATACCTACTTTAGGGTTAGCAGCCAGTTCATGTCCAATCACCGAACCACGACCGTTCACCAGATTGAATACACCTTTAGGCAACCCAACTTCATCTACAATCTGTGCGAAAACATACGCGTTTTCCGGTGTCAGCTGACTCGGCTTTACCACAATTGTATTCCCCGTCAACAGAGCAGGAGCGGCCTTACGGGCAATCAAGAAAAAAGGAAAATTCCAAGGCAGGATGCCTGTTGTCACCCCAATAGGTTTCTTAAAGACAAATATATTTTCGTGAGGACGGTCACTAGGAATAATTTCCCCTTCATAGCGACGGGCCCATCCGGCCATATAATCAAGGTAATCAGCCGTAAATAACACCTCTACATTAGCTAATCCTCTTGTTTTTCCACCCTCCCGGATAATAATATCAGTCAATTCCTGTTCCCGCTTGCGGATACCTTGTGCAATCCGAGTTAAATAGCCGGCACGTTCAATAGAGGTAAGACTCTCCCAAGAAAGCTGTGCCTTCACGGCAGCATTTATAGCAGCACGTGCATCTTCCGGTGTGCCATCAGGCATTTTAGATATCACTTCTTCCGTAGAAGGGTTCAATACATCAATCCACTTATCGGATTGGTTTTCGATGAATCGCCCATCGATGTACATCTTTAGTTCTTTCATGGTCTTAAATGTAAAATGAGTACCTTATTTCTTTCAATCTGAAATATTCAAGCAGTATTTTACAAATATATCGTTATTTATAAAGCCCCAAAATGTATTTTTGTTCATTAACATGGAAATTTATACACTTTAAGCTTTTTAAGAAACGAACTGATATTTACCGCCCGATTATACAATAAAGGTTGCCCACTCTATATTTCTTTCTCTTTTCCACGCAGATAAACAGAAGGAGACACGCCATAGTGTGTCTTGAAACAACGGCTAAAATAAAGCGGATCACTGATACCTACTTTATAAGAAACTTCGCTCACATTATAATTACCTTCCAACAATAATTCCGCCGCTTTCTTCAGACGAATAATACGGAAATATTCATTAGGAGTATGCCCTGTCAAACCACGAACTTTTTTAGAGAATACAGTACGCCCCAATTTCATCCGGGCAGCAAAGTCTTCCATCGTAAATTCCGAATTTCCCAACTCCTGCTCTATAATAGCTTGCAATTTATCAAGGAACTGTTTATCTTTATCAGAAGTATAAATAGCCGGTCGCTCTATACTGGGATCATTCACATATTTCTCACGTAACTTTTCACGCTGGTCAATCAATTGAACCATCCGTGCCAAAAGCAATTTTAAGCTGAACGGTTTGGTTACATACGCATCCGCCCCACTTTCTACTCCTTCCAATTTATTTTCGGTAGTTCCCATTGCTGTCAGCAGAATGATCGGAATATGACTGGTACTAAATTCATTTTTTAACTTACGGGTTACTTCATACCCATTCATTCCCGGCATTAGGACATCACATATTATCAGATCAGCATCATAAGTCCGTGCACGTTCAAAACCCGCCACACCATCAGCCTCGGCTACTACCTCAAAATAAACAGATATTTCTTTCTTCAAAAATTCACGAATATCAGTATCATCTTCAATGATCAATATCTTTTTCTTGTTTAAAGGAGCCGCCATCTGTTCTTCTTTTACGAGACGGCACGGAATGCCTTCATCTGTATGATCCGTTTCTTCCATTAAGGCTGTAGAGATCAAAAAATCTTTTGACTCATATACAGAACTATCCAATGGCAAAGTGACTGTAAAAACAGAACCCTGTCCTTCATTCTCCGCATATTCAATGCTTCCTTTATGCACATTTACAAGTTCGTGAGTCAAATGCAACCCGATTCCCATACTATCACCAGAGAAACTACTTTGCATAAATCGAGAAAAAAGTTGCCCGCGTTTCTCCAAAGGAATACCAATACCGGTGTCTGACACGGAAATGATCAATTTTTTTGTTTCTTCTTCCACATCTACCGAACAAACTATTTTCCCGCCCTCCGGTGTGTACTTAAATGCATTGGACAGAAGATTATAGACTATCTTATCCAGTTTACCTTTATCAACAAACATAGGATAAGAACTGACAGAAGGAATAAATTTAAATTCCATTTCTTTAGATTCCGCCGTTTCCCTAAAACTCAGAAATATATCGTAAAGAAAAACGATAACATCTGTTTCTTCTAATGAAAGAACCAGTTTATTATTCTGCATTTTTCTGAATTCCAGCAATTGATTGATTAATCTGAGCATCCGCTGCGTGCTTCTATCCATCACTTTTATAGGATAAGCCAATTCTTTAGAACCCCTACCCATAGCCTCTATTTTTTCCAAGGCTCCTTGGATCAACGTCAACGGGGTACGAAACTCATGAGAGATATTGGTAAAAAAGACCAACTTATATTCTGTCAACTGTTTTTCTAATTGAATACGATTCCGCAAGATAGCAAACTTATGGATTAGTCTGAATGTCATATACATTGCCATACAAATCAGCATTATATAAATGGCAAAGGCCCAACCTGTTTTCCAAAAAGGCGGAGTAATAACAATCTGTAATACGGTTTCATCTTCCCCCCATACACCGGAAGCACTGGATGCTTTTACATGTAACTGATAAGTACCCGGCAACAAATTTTTATAAGCTGCAAAATTCAAGGAGGAAGGGACTCCCCAATCTTTATCGTATGGAATTAACTTATAAATATACTTGGCATCATTTGCCATAGAATAGTCAAAAGTAGAGAAATCTATACTGAATGAATTCTGATAATATTTCAATTCTATTCTATTTGTATAACTTAATGCCTCTGTCAAAGGAGAATCAATATCCCCGGGACGAACAGAAATTCCATTTATTTTTAAATCAGTGAGAACCACCGGAGAAACGACATGCTGTGGCATGACTTTTTCAGGATCGACCACAACCAAACCATGATTCGTTCCAAACAGCAAATGTCCGTTTTTCATAACACAGGCACTACTCTCCAAATAGACATTGCCGGGCATTATCGCTGAAAAAAAGAAACTATCAAAAACCTCCGTATCCGGATCAAACCGGGACATTCCATATTCGGTACCCAGCCAGATTTTTCCATCTCTATCCTCCACTATAGACTGGACTACATTATTTACCAACCCGTCATCCTCATCATAATGCCGGAATTCCAACTGATCATAAGTTTGTCCTGACTGGCAGACAGAAAAGCCTTTACCGGTGGTTCCAATCCACATACGACCTTTGCTGTCACAAAAAATATTACGAATTTCATTGCTACGTATTTTCCCATTATCCAAATTATAAACGTAATACTGCCGCGAATCATTCAACAAAGAATCCGGATGGAATACATAAATACCATTATTGGTTCCTACCCACATCCAATGATTCCTATCAGCAGTAATAGTACGAACCTCTTGCTCTCCAAAACTCCCCTTCAAAAAATGACGAAACACAAAATCGTTTTTCTTATAAACAGCCAAATCGAGTCCTCCCCCGAAAGTTCCAATCCACATTCTATCCCGGTAGTCCCTATAGATATCATAAATATGATTATGTGCAAGTGAATTCACATCATCAGCCCGATGCACATACCATCTATCGCCTATACATAATCCATTCCCACGGGTTCCCATCCATACTTGCCCTTTGTCATCCTCTTTGAGAGCAAAGACACTAAGATGATAATAATTTCTTTGCAATAAATTCAAGTGACAGTCATAAGCAAACAATCCCCCCCGACGATTTCCTACCCGCACATCCCCATTCTCCATACACGTAACCATACGTATGGTATTGGAACGATCCACCAATTTCTCATTTTCAGGATAAATATAAGTTGCCCCATCATTTAATACTGACAATAAAGCTATGCCGGAATATTCTGATCCCAACCAGATATTACCGGTTCTGTCGCCCATAGCATATAAAAGAAAATCAGAATTCACCCGATTAAACTCATCCACATGATACGAGTAATGGGTCATCTCCTCTTTTTGAGAATCATAAACAAACAAACCATTACCATAGGTAGAAATCCATATCAGTCCACGTGGAACATCTTGTATGATATGATAACGTTCATCCCCTATCAACTTAACTTTTTCATCAGACATTAATCTAAAAATCCGGACGGCACGTGTCCGGACATCAATATAATGTACAAGACCAGTGCCATTGGAAATCCACAGATTATTCAAATTATCCTTTTCACATTTTCCTAAACGAATATCAAGCGATGAATCATGAATCAATCTTTTCTCAGACATACTAAACACCTCTCCACCCTCAGGAGTAAAAAACACCCAATCGTTCTGTAAACGACAGGACTCATAGGTATTAAAAGCAGAAAGTTTCCACGGCAACCGGGCTGTCAAAAACAAATTCTTACCTGAAGACTTTTCATAAATACCTCCATCAGAGGTTACAAAAAAAATCTTGTGACGAAAAGACATCGCCCCTACAAAAGACAAACTATCTTGAACTACCTGGGTATATCCCTCTTCTGTCACCTGAAACAGCCCAAGCTGAGTACAAATCCAAATCACTCCCTGTTCATCCTCATAAACGGAATTCACTGCATTAGTTGATAATTTCCCATTTTCCTTTGTAAAAGATACAGAAGAGTGAATTCCATCCTTACAGACTATTTTACGACATCCACTCTGATGATGCCACAGCCAAATATCCCCGACAGCAGTTTCCAATATTTTATTGTAAGGCCGTCTATATTCCCCACACCCCGTAAAATCAACAAAACAATCATGTTTCAAATCGTAACAACTCATTAATTCCGGAGCAGTGATAAACCATAAGAAACCATTTCGATCTTCTTGTATCTTCTTTACATGATGATTTGCCAAAGAAATTTTATCGCCTGATTCCGGACGGAATGTCACAAATGAATGGCCATCATAGCGGCTCAGCCCATCTAATGTACCCATCCAAATAAACCCTTTGCTGTCTTGAAACAGATAACGTACCGAATTATTCGCCAATCCGTCACTAGTCGTGATAAAAGTAGGATGTACATCTACCGATGCATGCATTTCCCAACCTATACACCCAAAAACAACCCATAACAGACAAATATATGTTTTCATACAATTTCAATCAGATTCATACCAGGCATTTAAATATATGACGTACATCATTTTCCCGACATACGCCATATTAGCAAAGATAGTAAAAATAAACGGATGTGCCCTATCAACAAAAGAAAAATCATCTATTCATAGTTTTCCAGTTTCCATTCATCTTTCCACTCTATCATCGGTGCAGCGCATGATCGTATCGGCCCCCGGCGCATGGACGCTGACCGGCATTCCCGACTGGATGACCGTGACGCCCGCGGAGGCGGCCGGTCCCTGCGAGATCACGATGACCTACACGACCAACGAAACGGGCGCACCCCGCAAAGCCACGCTGACCGTCACCTGCGGGAACGAAACACGCACCATCGGCGTGGAGCAGGAAACTGTCGTTCCGGAATCTGCGGCCGGCAAAGGCCGCAGGTAACCGCCCGCCACGACCCGTAACCAGAAAAAATGTCACAAATTCATACTGCTGTGACATTTTTTTATGCCTTCCGCGTTCGTTTGCTCCGTTAAAATAATTACTTTTGTAAAAATTCACGAAAGCATTCGCAATCTCTTTCCTTTGCAAAACGAAACTTCCCGTTTTACAAAGGGGACGAACCGGGTGATTTTCGGACACGACAACCGCCAATCAAGAAACCTCTAATATTGAACTTATGAAATCGAACCCAAGCCGCACCCTGTTCCGCACGCTCTTCGCGACAGGCCTCCTCGCAGCC